>Ga0335084_10000212_pt1 | contig 45090 bp, 45 predicted proteins | sample Lox_Sample_44_FD_206721 | JGI IMG/M metagenome (GOLD analysis project Ga0335084, IMG submission 206721) | Soil microbial communities from Loxahatchee National Wildlife Refuge, Florida, United States - Lox_Sample_4.4 | ecosystem: Environmental > Terrestrial > Soil > Wetlands | place: USA...
TCGGTGCCCGCCACGTAAAACGTGTCCTGCATGCTTCGCGAAGGATGGTCGCGGAACATGCGCAGCGCCGTGAAGTTGTACCAGTCGTTCTCGATCTCGGGGCCGTCGGCCACCGAGAAACCCATGGTGCGGAAGAGCGCCTCGACCTGCTGCTGCGCGCGCGTGATCGGGTGCAGGCCGCCGGGCGACTGGCGCCGGCCCGGCAGCGTCACGTCCACCGCCTCGGCCGCGAGCTTGGCCTCGAGGTCGGCGGCCAGCAGCGCCTCCAGGCGCGACTGCACGAGCGCCTCCACGCGCACCTTCGCCTGGTTGATCGCCGCACCGGCCGCCGGGCGCTCCGCGGGCGCAAGCTTGCCCAGCCCCTTCAGCAGCTCGGTGAGCGAGCCCGCCTTGCCGAGGAAGCGCGCCTTGGCCTGCTCGAGCTCGGCGACGCTGCGGGTCGAGTCGATCGCCGTGCGCGCGGCGGAAACGAGTTGTTCTAGTTCTTCCATGAAAAGAAAAGGGGCTCTCGCGAGCCCCTCTTTTCCGTTTTCCGTCCCGTCAGGCCCCGAGGCTCGCTTTGGCCTGCTCGACGATACGCCCGAACGCGGGCTTGTCGTAGACCGCGAGATCGGCGAGGACCTTGCGGTCCATCTCGATCCCGGCCTTCTTCAGGCCGGCCATGAACTGGCTGTACGAGACGCCCGCGGCCCGCGCGCCGGCGTTGATGCGCGTGATCCAGAGGGCGCGGAAGTCGCGCTTCTTGTTGCGGCGGTCGCGGTAGGCGTACTGCCCCGCGCGCATCACCGCTTCCTTGGCGATCCGGTATACGTTCTTGCGGCGGCCGCGGTAACCCTTGGCCTGATCGAGGACCTTCTTGTGGCGCGCGCGCGCCGTGACTCCACGTTTTACGCGAGGCATGGTGGCGGCTCCTTAGGCGTAGGGAAGCATCGCTTTCACGTGGCCCAGGTTGGTCGCATCGACCCCCGTGGCCCCGCGCAGCTGGCGCTTGTTCTTGGTGGCACGCTTGGTGAGGATGTGGCGCTTGCCCGCCTGGTAGCGCTTGATCGAGCCGCTGCCGCGGACCCGAAAGCGCTTGGCGGCGCCACTCTTGGTCTTCATCTTGGGCATGGTTGCCCTCCTTGCATTGGTGCAGCAGGTGGCGGAACCCTTCCGCGCTTCTCGACCTGAAGACACCTTGTTGCTGCTGCCTGAGCTACGCGCTCAGCTAATGCTTTTTCTTCGGGGCCAGGATCATCACCATCTGGCGCCCTTCCAGCTTCGGCCACTGCTCCACTTGCCCCACCGGGGAGAGGTCGGCCTCCACGCGCTTCAACAGCGCCATCCCCAGCTCCTGGTGCGCCATCTCGCGCCCCCGGAACCGCAACGTGACCTTGGTCTTGTCTCCCTCGGTGAGGAAGCGGGTCAGGTTGCGGACCTTGATCTTGTAGTCGCCTTCGTCGGTTCCAGGCCGGAACTTCACTTCCTTCACCTGGATCTGCTTCTGCTTGAGCTTCGCCTCGTGGGCCTTCTTGCTCTCGCGGTACTTGAACTTCCCGTAGTCCATCAAGCGGGCCACGGGCGGCTTGGCGGTCGGCGCGATCTCCACCAGATCGATGTCGGCCTCTTCGGCGAGCCGCATGGCCTCCTCGATCTTGACGATCCCGATCGGCTCGCCCTCGACCCCGATCAGGCGCACTTCGGGGCAATTGATCTCACCGTTGATGCGAACTGCTTTATCTTGAGCTATGCGAAAAATCCTCTAAATATCAATCGTTTGCGCGGCCACAACCGCCTTTCGGAAGGCGGCTGGGGCGGTGCCCCGAGCATTCACTTGCGGGCCTCGGCCTCGCTTCGCAAGCGCGAAATAAAGGCCTCAAGCGCAACCGGTTCCAGGTTTTCACCCGACCGCGTCCTCGCCGAGACCGTCTTTGCCGCGACTTCCTTATCACCCAGGACCAGCTGGTAAGGAAGCTTTTGAATGCTATGTTCTCGAATTTTATACGTTATTTTCTCGTTCCGCAAATCGGCCTCGACCCGGAAGCCGGCCGCGCGCAACGCCGCGGCGACCTCCCGCACATAGGACTCCTGCCGCTCGGTCACGTTCATCGCGACCACCTGGACGGGGGCAAGCCAGAGCGGCATCGCGCCCGCATGGTGCTCGAGGAGGATGCCGATGAAGCGCTCCATGGAGCCCACGATGGCGCGGTGCAGCATCACGGGCGTCCTGCGCGCGCTGTGCTCGTCCACGAATTCCGCACCCAGGCGCTGCGGCATCATGAAGTCCACCTGCATCGTGCCCACCTGCCAGGCGCGGCCGAGCGAATCCTTCAGGTGGTACTCGATCTTCGGGCCATAGAAGGCGCCCTCGCCCGGCAGTTCCGTCCATTTCGCCCCGCACGCACGCAGCGCGGCACGCAGCGCCTCCTCGGCCTTGTCCCACTGCTCGTCGTTGCCGATGCGCTTCTCGGGGCGAAGCGCGATCTTCACGTCGATGTCCCCGAAGCCGAAGTCCGCGTACACGTTGAAGGCCAATTTGTGGAAGGCCACGCACTCGGGCTCGATCTGCGATTCCGTGCAGAAGATGTGGCCGTCGTCCTGCGTGAAGCCGCGCACGCGCATGAGGCCGTGCAGCGCGCCCGAAGGCTCGTTGCGGTGGCACGCGCCGAACTCGCCGTAGCGAAGCGGGAGGTCCCGGTAGCTCCTCAGGCCCTTGTTGAAGATGAGGATGTGGCCCGGGCAGTTCATCGGCTTCACGGCGAAGTCGTGCTTCTCGCTCTCCGTCGTGAACATGTTGTCCTTGTAGTTCTCCCAGTGCCCCGATCGCTCCCACAGCGAGCGGTCGAGGATCTGCGGCGCGCGCACCTCCTGGTAGCCGTTGTCGCGGTAGACGCGGCGCATGTACTGCTCGACCTGCTGCCAGATCGCCCAGCCCTTCGGGTGCCAGAACACCATTCCCGGCGCTTCGTCCTGCATGTGGAAGAGGTCGAGCTGCGTGCCGATCTTCCGGTGGTCGCGGCGCTCCGCTTCCTCCAGCATGTGCAGGTACGCGTCCTGGTCCTCCTTCTTCGCCCACGCCGTGCCGTAGATGCGCTGGAGCATCTCGTTCCTCGAATCGCCCCGCCAGTAGGCGCCGGCGACCTTCATCAGCTTGAAGACCTTGAGCTTGCCCGTCGAAGGCACGTGCGGGCCGCGGCACAGGTCGATGAAATCCCCCTCGCGATAAAGCGAGATGCCCTGCTCCGCGGGGATCGAGGCGATGATCTCGGCCTTGTACTTCTCGCCGATGCCGTTGAAGAACTCCACCGCCTGGTCGCGGCTCCACTCCTCGCGGGTGACCGGCAGGTCCTTCTTCGCGAGCTCGGCCATGCGCTTCTCGATGGCCGCGAGGTCCTCCGGCGTGAAGGGCCGTTTGTACGAGAAGTCGTAATAGAAGCCGTTGTCGATGACCGGCCCGATCGTCACCTGCGCGTCGGGAAAGAGCTCCTTCACCGCGTAGGCGAGCAGGTGCGCCGTCGAGTGGCGGATGAGCTCGAGGCCCTCGGGGTCCCGGTCGGTCACGATCGCGAGCTTCGCGTTGTGCTCGATGCGCCGGCTCGTATCGACGAGCTTGCCGTCCACCTTGCCGCCGAGCGCGGCCTTGGCAAGCCCGGGGCCGATGGAGGCGGCCACTTCGGCGACCGTGGGCGGTTTTTCGAACTGGCGGACGGAATTGTCCGGGAGCGTGATGGAAATCATGTCTTGTGATCCTGGGCTGGTCCCCGCCTTCGCGGGGACGACAAAAACAAAAAAGCGCGGACGAGCCGCGCTTTTTCGTGCGAACGAAGGGCGAGCCCGTCTACCGGTGCCTGCGGAGGAACCTCGTAGTCGGCGGTCTCATAACCGGTGGCCCTTTCGTGCCGTGCGTATCAGGGTTGAATCATAGCATCCGTCGGTCCCGGACGCCCCTGGCCGGCCCGCGCGAGGATCGAGGGAAGCTCGGCCGGGTCGAGCGGCTTCACGAGGTGGGAATCGAACCCGGCGTAGAGCGACTTGCGCCGGTCTTCCTCCGTGCCGTAACCGCTCAGCGCCACGAGGTAGGTGTCCTTCATGCCCAGGTCCGCGCGCATGCGGCTCGCGACCTCGTGGCCCGAGAGCCCCGGCAGGCCGATGTCCATGAACACGAGCTGCGGCTTGTACTCGGCGGCAGCCTGCAGCGCCCCGTTGCCTTCGTGCGCCTGTCGCGTGTGCTGGCCCAGGAGCTCGAGCATCATCGCGAGGGTCTCGGCGGCATCGACGTTGTCGTCGACGATCAGCACGCGACGGCCGCCCGCGGGCTGCTCGCCCGGCATCGACGGGACGGGCGCCGCCTGCGCGGCGCCGGAGGCCGCACGTGGCAGCCGCACGGTGAACGTGCTGCCCCGGCCCAGCCCCTCGCTCGTGGCCTCGACGCTTCCGCCGTGGCGCTTCACCAGGTCCCTCACGAGCGCGAGCCCGATGCCCAGCCCGCGACGCGCGCGGTCGGGCGACTCGTCCACCTGCACGAAGAGGTCCCAGACCGCCGCGAGCTTGTCGGGCGCGATGCCGATGCCGTTGTCGCGCACGCGGATCACCGCCTCATCCGGGAGCGCCTCGGTCCAGACCTCGATCAGCCCGCCGCCCGGCTGCGTGTACTTCACGGCGTTGAGGATCACGTTCTCGAGGATCTGCTGCAAGCGCACCCGGTCGGCATCGACGTGCAGCGACCCGGGCGACGCCGCCCAAACCACGCGGTGGCGCGCAGCCTCGATGGCGCCCTGGCACGACTCGACGGCGCTGCGGATCTGATCGTTGAGGTCGAGCTTCTCGCGGCGCAGCTCGATGGCCCCGCGCGTGATGCGCGAGATGTCCAGCAGGTCCTCGACGAGGCGCGTCATCTGGCCCACCTGCCGGTTCATCGTCTCGAGGAGCGCGCGTGTGCGATCCGCATCGAGCGGCTCGCTCAAGAGCAGGTGCAGGGCCGAGCGCATCGGGGCGAGCGGGTTGCGCAGCTCGTGCGAGAGCGTGGCGAGGAACTCGTTCTTGCGGCGGTCGGCGCGCTGGATCTCCTCGTAGAGCAGGCAGTTGTCGAGCGCGCTCGCGGCGCGGTTGGCGAGGCTGTCGGCGAGCGACAGGTCGGCGCCCTCGAGGCGGCGTCCCGATGGCCCGATGGCCAGCAGGAGCGCGCCGCGCGTGCGGCCGCGCGTGACGAGCGGGAAGGCATGCACCTCGCCCGCGGGCGCGCCCGGCTCTTCCGACAGGCGCTCGCTCACCTCGTGCAGGCCGCCGGCGATGACGCGGCGCTGGCATGCCGCGAGCAGCCCCTCGAAGCCCGCGCGATGCGATCGCAGGTACGGCTCCCAACCAGCCACGCACGAGCTGCGCTCGGCGCGCACGCTGCCGTCCTCGTTCACCACCGCCACCGCGCCGTAGTCCGCCATGAACGGCACCGCGAGGCCGGCCGCGCCGCTCACGATGGTCTCCACGTCGAGCGAGCTCGACATCACGTGCGTCGCCTCGGCGAGGAAGCTCGCGCGCCGCTGCGAGTCCTCGGCCATGGAGCGCGCCGCCTGCTCGCGCACCAGCGTCACGCGCTCGTCGGAGCGCCTCCTGAGCTCGGCGTTCAACCGGTGCAGCTGCACCAGCGCCTTCACCTTGCCGCGCAGGATGTTGGGCACCACCGGCGACAGGATGTAGTCCACGGCGCCCAGCGAGTAGCCGCGCGCCGTGTGCATCTCGTCGGCGAAGGCGGTGATGAAGATGATCGGCGTGTGCGCGGACTTGCGCCGCGAGCGGATTTGCTCGGCGGTCTCCAGGCCGTCCATGCCCGGCATGTTCACGTCGAGCAGGATCACCGCGCAATCGTTGTCCAGCAGCCAGCGCAGCGCCTCCTCGCCCGAGGAGGCGGTCACGACGTTCTGGTCGAGCTCCTCGAGGACCGTGCGGAAGGCGACGCGCTTGTCGAGCCTGTCGTCGACGATGAGGATGTTCGAGCGCTCCACGGAGGCGGGCGCGGCGCCCTCCTCCAGCTCGGCCGGGCTCATGACGGGGATCTGGGCGGCGGACATGGGTCTCCTTCAGCGCTGGGTGAGGGCGAAGAGCAGCGGTCGTCATTTCATCCGTGCCCCCTCGTGCATTCGATCCGAGTCGCGAGCTTCGGTCCAGTGTAATTCGTTGCTTTTTCAGAAAATGTAGGACGAGGCCTACAGGAGCGCGGGGGCCGGCCCCCGGGGAGCCGCAGGCTACAATGCCGTCATGGCCGCGCGCGTATTGATTGCCGACGACTCCCGGACGGTGGCCCAGATGCTCTCCGCGCTGGCGAGCGAGTGGTGCGGGCTCGCAGCGTGAGCGCCACGCACGAGAGGGTCGATCCGGAGTACCTCCATCCGGACTACCGGAGCACGCAGCACCGCGCCCCGCGCGAGGCGCTGGTGGCCCTTCCCGCCGGCGCGTTCGACATTCCGGGTCCGCTCGTCCCGCCGGGCTTCGTACGCTCCGGCGACAACGACCTCACGACTCACGGCGCGTCGGCGCCGCAGGGCGAGAAGATCATCGTCGCGGGAAAGGTCGTGGGCGAGGACGGGAGACCGGTGCGCCGCTCGCTCATCGAGATCTGGCAGGCGAACGCCTCGGGCCGCTACCACCATCCCGCCGACAACCACGCGGCGCCGCTCGACCCGAACTTCGCGGGCATCGGGCGCACCTTCACCGACGACGAGGGACGCTACCGGTTCGTGACCATCAAGCCCGGCGCGTATCCGTGGCAGAACCATCCGAACGCCTGGCGCCCGCAGCACATCCACTTCTCGCTGCTGGGCAACGCGCCGGTCCAGCGCCTGGTCACTCAGATGTATTTCCCGGGCGATCCGCTGCTCGTGCTGGATCCCATATATAACAGTGTCCCCGAAGCCGCGCGCCCGCGGCTCGTCTCGGCCCTGCACATGGAGACCGGCATCGAAGGCATCGCGCTGGGCTTTCGCTTCGACATCGTGCTCGCCGGCGCGAAGTCCACGCCGCTGGAGCCCTGACGATGGCCGGACGCACCCCCTCGCAGACGATCGGCCCCTTCTTCCACGAGGGGCTTCGCTGGAAGGATGCCGGCAAGGTGGCCTTCGCGGAAAAGGGACGCGCGATCGTCCTGGCGGGCAAGGTGCTCGACGGCGCGGGCGAGCCCGTGGGCGATGCGCTCGTCGAGACGTGGCAGCGCTCCGCGACGGGTGCGATCGGCTCGAGCGCCCAGGGCGATGCGAATCCCCACGGCTTCGGCCGCGTGGCGACCGCCGCCGACGGCACGTTCCGCCTCGAGACCACGATGCCCGGCGGAAGAATCCCCTGCCTCGACGTCACGATCCTCGCGCGCGGGCTGCTCAAGGCGCTGCGCACGCGCGTGTACCTTTGCGACGAATCCCTCGTGCGCACCGATCCCGCGCTCGAGGCCATCGCGGCTTCCCCGCGCGTGGCCACGCTGGTCGCCAGGCTCGAGGGCGACGACAAGTTCCGGTGGGACGTGCGCCTGCAGGGCGCCGGCGAAACCGTCTTCTTCACCTGAAGGCGATGACGAGCCTCGCCGCCCGCGCGCTCGCGCGCCCCTCGTTCGCCGCGGCCTTCGAGGCTCCCGCGTTCGTGCGCGCCATGCTCTCGTTCGAGTCCGCCCTCGCCCACGCCGAAGCCGAGGAAGGCGCGATCCCGCTCGCCCATGCGCAAGCCATCGCCGCCGCGTGCGCCACGATCGTGATCGACATCGAGTCGCTCCTCGCGCAGGGCAAGCGCTCCGCGAGCCTCGCGGTCCCGCTCGTCGCCATGCTGCGCGAGGAGACGGCGCGCCGCTCGAAGGACGCGGCCGTCCACGTGCACCTCGCGGCGACGAGCCAGGACGTGCTCGACACCGCGACGGCGCTTTGCCTCAAGGCGTGCCTCGAGGAAGCTGATCGCACGCTCGAAGCCGGCGTGCGCGCGCTCGCTCGCAAGGCCGTGCGGCACCGCGGCACGCCGATGCTCGGCCGGACGTTGATGCAGCCGGCCGTGCCCATCACGGCGGGTTTGAAGATCGCACGCTGGGCCGCGGCCCTGGCGGACGACGCGGAGCGCATCGCCGAAGCGCAATCGGTGGCGCTTGCCGTGCAGCTGGGCGGCCCGGTGGGCGCGCTCGAAGCCCTGGGCGCCAAGGGGCCGGCGATCCGCCACCGGCTCGCCATGCGCCTGGGCCTCGCCGACGCGCCCGCATGGCACGTGCATCGCAACGCGTGGATCGATCTCCTCGACCGCATCGGGATGCTCGTGCTCACCGCCGGGAAGATCGCGCGCGACCTCTCGCTCGCTTCGCAGCCCGAGGTCGGCGAGATGCTCGAGGCCCCCGCGAGCGAGGGCGCCGGCGCCTCGAGCTCGATGCCGCACAAGCGCAATCCGGCGGCCTGCGCCCGCGCGCTCGCCGCCTCGACGCGCATGCCGGGCCTGCTCGCCTCCGTGCATGCGGCATCGGTATCCGAGCACGAGCGCGCGCTGGGAGGCTGGCAAGCCGAGCTCGCCCTCGTGCCCGACATCGCCGCCGCCCTCGGCACGAGCCTCGACTTCGTCGAGACGATCGCCGCCTCGCTCGTGATCGACGCAAGTCGCATGGCCCGCAACCTCGAGCTCTACGGCACGGGCGCGGGCTTCGACCCGGGCGCGTTCGCCCCGGCCTTCGACGAAACGATGTCCCGGCTCGCGAAATACGAGTAGATGGGCGCTCGCCTGCATTGCGTGGATGAAGGCCGGGGCGAAGCCGTCGTGCTCGTGCACGCGATCGGCTGCGACCACCGCATGTGGGATTCGCTCGCCGCGTCGCTGCGGCCCTCGTTGCGCGTGCTGCGCGTGGACCTGCGCGGCCATGGCGCGAGCCCGGCACCCGCGGGCGAGTATTCGCTCGACGAGCTCGCCGAGGACGTGAAGGCGGTGCTCGACGCGCGCGGTATCGAGAGGGCACATTGGGTCGGCTTGTCCCTGGGCGGGATGATCGGCCAGGCTTTTGCGATCGCCTGGCCGCAGCGCCTGGGCCGCCTCGTCCTCGCCAACACGACGAGCTCGTACGGCGCGGAAGGCCCGCAACTGTGGCAGGCGCGTGCGAAGGCGGTGCGCGAAGGGGGAATGGCCGCGATCGCGGAGGTCGTGATGGGCCGCTACTTTTCCGATGCATTCCGGGAGCGCGAGCCCGGCATCGTCGAGCGAATTCGGCAACGGGTCCTCACCACGCCCCCGCAGGGCTACATCGGCTGCTGCGCCGCGATCCGCGACCTCGACTTCACGCGCGACCTTGTGCGCATCCATGCCCGCACGCTGGTCATCGCCGGCGAGAAGGACGCGGGAACGCCGCCCGCGATGTCCGAGGAGATCGTGCGCCACATCCCCGGCGCACGGCTGGTGGTGATCGCGGGCGCCGCGCACCTCTCGGCGGTGGAGATGGCCGACGAGTTCAACCTGCTCGTGCGCGACTTCCTCGTCTCGCCCTAGCCCATGACGAAACATTCCAACCACATGCCGCTCGCGGACGCCGTCGCGCGATTCGTGAAGGACGGCCAGGCGATCGCCATGGAAGGCTTCACGCACCTCATCCCCTTCGCCGCGGGCCACGAGGTGGTCCGGCAGGGGCGCCGCGACCTCGCCCTGGTGCGCATGACGCCGGACATCATCTACGACCAGATGATCGGCATGGGTTGCGCGCGAAGCGTGGCCTTCTCGTGGGGCGGCAATCCCGGGGTGGGCTCCATCCACCGCTTCCGCGACGCCATCGAGCGCGGCTGGCCCCATCCCATCGCCATCGAGGAGCACAGCCACGCCGACATGGCGGGCCGCTACCAGGCGGGCGCCTCGGGGCTTCCGTTCTCCGTGCTGCGCGGCTACGTGGGCTCCGACCTTCCGAAGCACAACACGAACATCCGCACGATCACGTGCCCCTTCACCGGCGAGAAGCTCGCCGCCACGCCTGCCATCAATCCCGACGTGACCGTGATCCACGGGCAGAAGGCGGATCGCCGCGGCAACGTCCTGCTCACCGGCATCGTCGGCATCCAGAAGGAAGCCGTGCTCGCCGCGCGCTCGGCCATCGTCACCGTCGAGGAAGTGGTGGACGATCTCGAGGCGCCCATGAACGCATGCTTCATCCCCCACTGGGTGATCTCGGCCGTGTGCGTCGTCCCGCGCGGCGCGCATCCCAGCTACGCCCACGGCTACTACGGCCGCGACAACGCCTTCTGCAGGGCCTGGGATGCGATCTCGCGCGAGCGCGAGTCGTTCCTCGCGTGGATGAAGCAGCACGTGCTCGGCACTCGCACGCACGAGGAATTCCTCAGGTCCATCGGGGTGGCCCCGTGACCTATACGCCGAGCGAGGTCATGACGGTGGAGGCGGCGCGGCGCCTGAAGGACGGCACCGTGTGCTTCGTGGGCATCGGGCTTCCGTCGGCCGCCGCGAACCTCGCGCGCCTCACGCATGCGCCCGACGTGGTGCTCATCTACGAATCGGGGACGATCGGCGCCAAGCCCGACGTGCTGCCGCTATCCATCGGCGACGGCGAGCTCGCGGAGCACGCGGACACCGTGGTCTCCGTGCCCGAGATCTTCCGCTACTGGCTGCAGGGCGGACGCGTGGACGTGGGATTCCTGGGCGCGGCGCAGATCGACCGCTTCGGCAACATCAACTCGACGATGATCGGCACCGACTACGCGAAGCCGAAGGTGCGGCTGCCCGGCGCCGGCGGCGCGCCGGAGATCGCGTCGAACGCAAAGCAGACCTGGATCATCATCCGGCAATCGACGCGCACGTTCGTGCCGAAGCTCGACTTCCTCACCTCCATCGGGCACCTCGAGGGCGGCGATTCGCGAGCGAAGTCGGGCGCTCGCGGCGCGGGACCCACGGCGGTGATCACGGATCTCGGCGTGCTGGAACCCGATCCGGTCACGCGCGAGCTCACGCTCGTCGCGATGCATCCCGGCATCACGATCGAGCGGGTCCGGGCCGCCACAGGATGGCCGCTACGCGTGGCTCCGGCGCTGGCAACCACCAACGCACCCACGGAATCCGAGCTGAGGACACTGCGCGACCTGCACGAGCGAACCGCCCGCGCTCACGGCACGGCGACGGTTTCGGAATAGGCTACTTGCCCGGGTCCTTCACGTCGGGAAACTTGTCGAACTCCACGTTGTAGAGCTCGCCCTTCACCTTCTCGACGCGGCGCACGTAGACGGTCTGCACGATGTCGCGCGTGGCGGGATCGATCGAGATGGGCCCGCGCGGGCTCATCATCCTGATCCCCTTCAGCACTTCCATGGCCTTGTCGCCATCGATGTTGTTGCCGAGCTTCTTCACCACCTCGGCGATGGCGGCCATGCCGTCGAAGCCGGCCACGCCCATGAAGTTGGGCCGCGCGAAGCTGCTCACCTGCCTGAACGCGGCGACGAAGGCCTGGTTCTCGGGCGACCCGTGCGCCGCGGAGTAGTGATGCGTCGTGATCACGCCCAGGACCGGGTCGCCCATCGACGGCAGCACGTTGTCGTCCGTGAGGTCGCCGGTCGCGATGATGCGGATGCCTTCCTTCTGCAGGCCGCGCTCCTCCACCGCCTTCATGAAGGCCACGCCCTGCTCGCCCGACGGCACGAACATGAAGACCGCCTCGGGATGCGCGTCCTTGATGCGCTGCACGAAGGGCGCGAAGTCGGGATTACGCAGCGGCACGCGGACCGAATCGACCACCGTGCCGCCCGCCGCCGTGAACGCCGCCTTGAACGCCGTCTCCGAGTCGATGCCGGGCGCATAGTCGGCCACCAGCGTGTAGACCTTCTTGATGCCGTTCCTCGCGGCCCAGGTGGCCATCGGCGCGGAGACCTGCGGCAGCGTCATGGAGAAGCGCGCGATGTAGGGCGAGCGCGTCGTCACGACGGAGGATGCCGCGTTCATCACGATCATCGGCTTCTTCGCCTCGGTCGCGATGGGCGCGGCGGCGAGCGCCTCGGGCGTGAAGCCGAACCCCGCGAGGAAGTCCACGTTGTCTCGCGTGACGAGCTCCTGGGCGAGGCGCTTGGCGATCTCGGGATTGGGGCCCGTCGTGTCGCGCACGAGGATCTCGATCTTGCGGCCGTTCACGGTATCGCCGTGGATCTTGAGCCAGGCCTTCATGCCGGCCTCGATCTGCTTGCCGTAGTCGGCGGCGGAGCCGGAGAACGGGGCCACCACGCCGATCTTGACGGGCTGCTGGGCGAAAGCGGCGCCGGCGGCCGCGATGAAGAGCGAAAGGATTATCCTGCGCATCGTGTTCTCCTCCTGCCCCTATGATAGCGGCAGGCCCACCCTCTCCCCAACCATGACCGAAGCCTTTCTCTGCGACGCCATCCGCACGCCGTTCGGCCGCTACGCGGGCGCCCTCGCGTCCGTGCGCACCGACGATCTCGCGGCCATTCCCATCGCCGAACTGGTGAAACGAAACCCGGGCGTCGATTGGGCGGCTCTCGACGACGTGATCTACGGCTGCGCCAACCAGGCGGGCGAGGACAACCGCAACGTCGGGCGCATGGCCCTGCTGCTCGCGGGAATCCCGGTGGAGGTTCCCGCGGCCACCGTGAACCGCCTGTGCGGATCCGGGATGGAGGCCGTAGGCCAGCTCGCGCGCGCCATCCGCGCGGGCGATGCCCAGCTCGGAATCGCGGGCGGCGTCGAGAGCATGACGCGCGCGCCTTTCGTGATGCCGAAGGCCGAAGGCGCCTTCTCGCGATCGAACGCCGTCTACGATACGACCATCGGCTGGCGTTTCGTGAACCCGAAGATGAAGGCCGCGTTCGGGATCGATGCCATGCCCGAGACCGCGGAGAACGTCGCCGCGGAGTTCAGGGTCTCGCGCGAGGACCAGGATACCTTCGCGCTACGCTCCCAGCAGCGCGCGCTCGCCGCGCAGGCCGATGGGCGCCTCGCCGAGGAGATCGTGCCCGTCACCATCGCCGCGAAGAAGGGCGACGCGACGATCGTCGCGAAGGACGAGCATCCGCGCGAGACGTCCGTGGAGGCGCTCGCGAAGCTGAAGCCCATCGTCCACGAGAAGGGAACCGTCACCGCCGGCAACGCCTCCGGCGTGAACGACGGCGCTTGCGCGTTGATCGTGGCCTCCGAGGCCGCCGCGAAGAAGCACGGCCTCACGCCGCGCGCGCGAATCCTCGGCATGGCTTCGGCGGGCGTCGCGCCGCGCGTCATGGGCATCGGTCCCGCGCCCGCGTCGAAGAAGCTGCTCGCACGGCTGGGCCTCGCGATGGACCAGATGGACGTGATCGAGCTGAACGAGGCCTTCGCGGCACAGGCGCTCGCAGTGCTGCGTGAGCTGCGCGTCGCCGACGATGCCCAGCACGTGAACCCGCGCGGCGGCGCGATCGCGCTCGGGCACCCCCTGGGCGCCTCGGGCGCGCGCCTCGTCACCACCGCGATGCGCGAGCTCGAGCGGCGCCGCGGCCGCTACGCGCTCTGCACCATGTGCATCGGCGTGGGACAGGGCATCGCGCTGGCTCTCGAGAGGATCTAGAAGGCAACCAACGGAGGCAACATGCGCATCATCGTGGTCGGAGGAACGGGAACCATCGGCAAGGCGGTCGTCGCGGCGCTCCAGGGAAAGCACGAAGTGCTCGTGGCGAGCCGCAAGTCGAGCCTCAAGGTCGAGATCTCCGATCCGGCGTCCATCAAGGCGATGTACAAGTCGGCGGGCCGCGTCGATGCCGTCGTGAGCGCCGCGGGGGATGCACGCTTCAAGCCCTTCCCCCAGCTCACCGACGAGGACTACCAGTATTGCCTCGCCAACAAGCTGATGGGCCAGGTGAACCTGGTGCGCTACGGAATGGAATCGATGAACGACAACGGCTCGTTCACGCTCACGAGCGGAGTCCTGGCCCGGGCACCCATGCCCGGCAGCGGCGCCATCAGCCTGGTGAACGCGGGGCTCGAAGGTTTCGCGCGCGCCGCCGCGCTCGAAGCGCCGCGCGGCATCCGCGTGAACGTGGTGAGCCCGCCGTGGATCACCGAGACGTTGAAGGCCTTCGGGATGGATCCGTCCATCGGCATCACCCCCGAGGCGTGCGCCAGGGCCTACGTGGAGAGCGTCACCAGCAAGCGCACGGCCGAGGTGATCGACGCGCGCTGATTCCGGCGCGGCGCCGGTCAGGCCGACGAGCCGCCCGCCGCCAGCAGTCGCGCGGCCTCCTCGATGGAGGCGACGATGCGATCGCAAGCGAGCTGCCCGGCCGGCAGGCCCTCGTTGTATCCGTAAGGCACGCACCATACGGCGCAGCCGGCCGCTCGTGCCGCAAGCACGTCGTTCGCCGAATCACCGAGCATCAAAGCGGCACCGGGCTGAACGGCCATCTTTTCACAGGCCGCGACAAGCATGTCGCCCGCGGGCTTCTTCGCGATGCCATCGTCGCCCGCGACCAGCGCGTCGATCTGGTCAGTGACCCGCAGGAACTCGAGAAGCCGTTCGCTGTACGACCGCGGCTTGTTGGTGACGACGGCGACCTTGCGCCGCGCGGCACGCAGCATGGCAACGCCCTCGCGGGCCCCCGGATAGAGGCGCGCATCGGTGGCGACGGTTCGCGCATAGTGGTAGTGGAACCTGCGCGCCGCCGCGGCCCGGTCGACTTCCACTGCGCCACGCTTGTCGAGTGCCCGGTCGACGAGGACCTGGACGCCTCGCCCCACCAGCATCGCAACCTCCTGCGGCTCCAGCGGCGCGATCCGGCATTCCTCGAGCATCGTGTTGAGGGCGCGCGCGATTTCGCCCGCGGTGTCCGCGAGCGTGCCGTCGAGGTCGATCATGACGGCGTCGAACGACGCCGGCCCGTTCATCGCGCTACGGCTTGAACCCCACGGCCTGGTAGACCTGGTCGATGGTCTCCTTGCCCACGCGCGACTCGTTCTCCTTGTGCACGGGCAGCAGGGCCTTGCGCATCTCGGCCTTCTCCTCGGCGGTCAGCATGAGCACCTGCGTGCGGCCCGACTTGCGAATGGCCTCGAGCGCGTCGTCGTTTTCCTTCTTGGCGATGTCGTTCGCGTAGCGCGTGGCGTCCCGCATGGCGCCCTCGAGCGTCGTGCGGATGTCGGCCGGCAGCTCGTCCCAGAACTTCTTGTTCGCGATCACCGCGTAGCCGATGTAGCCGTGGTCCGTGGCGGCCACGTACTTCTGCACCTCGTGGTGCTTCTGCGTGAACATGTTGGAGGGCGTGTTCTCGGAGCCGTCCACCACGCCGGTCTGCATCGCCTGGTACACCTCCGAGAACGCCATCACCTGCGGCGTGGCGCCCAGCGCCTTCATCTGGGAGTCGAGCACCTTCGACGACTGGATGCGCATCTTGAGGCCGCGATAGTCGGCCGGCACGCGGATCGGCCGGTTGGCGCTCATGACCTTGAAGCCGTTGTCCCAGTACGCGAGGCCCACGATGCCCTTGGGCTCGAGCTTGCGGAACAGCGCCGCGCCCACCGGGCCCTCGGTGACCTTGTGCAGGTCCTGGTAGTCGCGAAACATGTACGGCAGGTCGAAGACCTCGAACTCGCGCAGCCCCAGCGGCCCGAACTTGGCGAGCGAAGGCGCGAGGATCTGCACGGTGCCCAGCTGAAGCGCGGACATCTCCTCGCCGTCCTTGAGGAGCGTGCTGTTGGGATACACGTCGACCCGCACCCGGCCGTTGGTGCGCTCCTCGGCGAGCTGCTTGAAGCGCTCGGCGCCCTGCCCCTTGGGCGTGTTGACGGCGACGACGTGGCTGAACTTGACGACGATGGGCTGCTGGGCGGCGGCCGACGTGGCGAAGACCAGCGCAGCCAGCGCAACGAGCGAGTAGCGAAGACGCATCGGCACTCCCTTGTGGAGGTAGGGAAGCCGCATTCTAGCGCCGGGCTACTTCTCCTTGTTTTCCTTCTCCTTGTTGCCCTGCTCCTTGTTTTGTCCCTTGGCTTGGGGCGCCTTCTCCTGGGCTTGCTGGTGCTGGACTTGCTGATGCTGGGCCTGTTGCGGCTGCGGCTTCGCAGATTGCTGCTGATGCACCTGTGCCTGCTGCGGGCTCGAAGACTGCTGGGGTTGGCGCTGGGCGTGCTGCGGCTGCGTCGTCGGAGCCCGCTGCTGCTGTGCCGCCGGCGCCGGCTGCGCGTGCGAGGACTGCTCCCTGAACTGCTGGAAGTGCTGCTGCGTTACCGGATCCTTGGGCTGATAGCGGTAGTGCTGCGTTTGAATGGTGGCCTGCTGCGAAAGCTGCGGGTAACGGTTCCCCGAATATTGCCGCTGGTAGGTCGGCAACGGCGCGGCCGCGGGCACCGAGCCATGGTTCCAATGATCCCAGCCACTGCGCTTTTCCTCCCAGGATGGGCCCCAGTGCTCGCCCCAGCGCGGCGGATCCTGCGCGCGCCAGCCGTGGAAATACGTCGGAGGGTGGCGGTAGTAGCGCACCGGGACGCGCAGCACATAGAGCGGGACATCCATGGGATCGACCATTCCCCACGGGCCGTTGTACCAGGCGCTCGAATACCAGCGGTCTCCTTCGTAGACCCAGTACAGGCCGTCGTAGAAGAAGTAATTCGAGTTCATCCCCGGAGCGTAGTAGACCGGGTAGCCGGGAACGCGCTGCAGCTCCGGATATACGGGCAAGTTGATCCCGATGTTCACGCCGGGCACCCCGAAGTTGATGCTGATCTGGGCGAAGGCCGGGTTCACGGAATACAGCAGCAGCCAAAGTGCGATCGTCGCGTAGCGCATGACTTCTCCCGGGAGTCGCCGATGGTGGCCCTAGAGGGACTTTCGTCCGCTGATGAAATTCACGATGATCATCACCAGGGCGACCACGAGGAGGATATGGATGAAACCGCCCATCGTATAGGAACTGACCAGGCCGAGCAGCCAGAGGATGACGAGGACGACTGCGATCGTATAGAGCATGGCGTGAGCCTTTCGTAAGTGGAATTGCGGAACAACCCACAGGCTAGCGCCAAGCCCACGCCGCGTCCGTGCGCTAGCGAACGTAGACTCGCACTGTTCGCTGGCGCACACTGCAGCGATGCCCGCTCCCAATCCGAAGGAGAACCTCCTGCTCGCGTCCCTGTCGTCGGCCGAGCTCAAGCGCATGCACCCGCACCTGGAGCCCTTTCCGATGCCGCTGGGGCACGTCGTGTATGAATCGGGGCGGATCCTGGACCACGTCTATTTTCCCACCACGGCCATCGTTTCGCTCCTCTACGTCATGGAAAATGGCGCGTCGGCGGAAATTGCGGTGGTGGGGTACGAGGGACTGGTAGGTATTTCTCTCTTCATGGGCGGAGAGACGACGCCCAGCCGCGCGGTGGTGCAAACCGCGGGGCACTCCTTGCGCCTCGCGGCGAAGTACCTGCGGACGGAATTCAGCCGCGCGGGGTCCATGCAGCAGCTCCTGCTGCGATACACGCAATCCCTGATCACCCAGATGGCGCAGACCGCGGTGTGCAACCGGCACCACTCGGTGGATCAGCAGCTCTGCCGCTGGCTCTTGCTCAGCCTGGACCGGCTGCCCACGCTGGAACTGGTCATGACGCAGGAATTGATCGCCAGCATGCTCGGGGTGCGGCGCGAGGGCGTCACGGCGGCCGCGGGAAAGCTGCAGAAAGCCGGCGTCATCAACTACTCGCGGGGGCATATCAAGGTGCTCGACCGCGCGAAGCTCGAGGCGATGTCGTGCGAGTGCTACCAGGTCGTCAGGAAGGAATGCGAGCGCCTCGCGCTCTATCCGACGGTGAAGTAGGGCGAAGCGCTCGCACGCAGCCGATGACCGACGAAGCAAGCTTCGCGTAGACGACGATTCGGCCGGCCAGCACGATCATCCGCGTGACGCGGCTGAGGCCGACCAACGACAATGCGACGCCGAAAGCGACGCGGCGGGTCGTGGGCGCGGCCGCCACCGCGACCACGGCTCGCCTCCAGTAGAGCGATTCGCGTACGCCGCGCGCCTGGCGGTGCAGCCGCAGCCGGCATAGCGTGGAGCGCGCCAACAGGTGCTCCTTTTCCCGGGCGAGCATCTCGAGCCTGGCGTTCATCGCGACGGCCCGAACTCAGCGAAGTCCCGGCCCAGCTCGGACATCGACACCGCAAACGGAGCGGGGCTGGCCGCAACCTCGGCGCGAAGTCGCAGGAACGCGGCTGCGCCGAATCCGAGGTAAAGAGCGGCCATCGCGCCGAGCGCGGCGATCCGATGCGTGTCCCAGAACACCGCGGCGACGAGGATGGTGAGCAGCACCAGCGCCATGTGGAGGCACGTGGCGCCGATCGCCACCAGGACCAGCCTGTGCTTGCGCCGCTCCACCTCCTCGCGCAGCTCGACCGCAAACAGCGCGGCTCGGACGCGGACGATCTCGTTCAGCGTTCCTCCGAGGGTGCGCAACGCGTCCAGCAACCCGCCCGAGGCGGGCGAACCGAAGGGCCTCGCGCTCATGTCGAGATCAACGACGCCCGATGAAATAGCCGACGGCGAGCCCGGTGAGCCCCGCCAATGCCGCGACGATGCCGACGGCCTGCCACGGACTCCCGTGCACGTACTCGTCGGTCGCGCGCGCAGCGGCGTTTGCCTGGCCGAGGGCCTCCTCGCGAATCCTCGCGAGGCGCTCGCTGGCATCCGCGAGCCCCTGCGCGACGCTTGCCTGCATCGCGCCCGCCTTGTCGCTGCCGGCGCCGGCCAGCGTCTTGAGAAGCTTCTCGGTCTCGGCGACCACGGAGTTGAATTCCTCGTACAACCGCTCTTTCGTGACATCGGGTTTGATGTCGCCTTGGATCTCGCTCATGTTTCGGTCTCCTGTCATATGGCGCGAGGGCCTCGCGTCGTTGCTCGGGTCTGACAGCGGCCAGCCAAGATAGTGCCTCGCCGGCTTGGGGTCTGTACGCCAGCGAACGTCCCGACCTCACCCCGGTTCATAGCCGCTCCGCCACCCTGCGGAAGTGATAACCGATGATGGCAAGCTCCATCGCGGCGTGGAGCTTGCGCGGCTCCGCGATCAGCGTCGCCCAGAAGAGCCGCCAGTAGGCCAGCCGCCCGCTGCGAACCACGCCCAGCGTCCACAGCGAGCGCACGAACGCGCGCAGGTCGGAGGGGCTCAACCGCGCGCGAGGCCCGCGCGGGCGCCAGGTCGCGAGGAACGCGCGCACGCGGCGATAGTAGTTCTCCGGCGCGTAGAGCGAGCGCATCAGGTCGCGGTACCCGTCCAGCAGGTGCTCGCGGTTGATCCTCGGGACGAAGTTGAGCACGGCCGCGGTGTTGTCGCCGATGCTGCGCGCGAGGAGACGCCCGTCGCGCGCCAGCCGCTCGTGGAGCCGGGTCTGCGGCAATGCGGTGAGCAACCCCACCATGGCCGTCACCACGCCGGAACGTTGTATGAAATCGAACTGGTGCCGGAAGATGTCATGCGGATCGTTGTCGAATCCGATGATGAACCCGCCCATCACCTCGAGCCCCGCGTCCTGGATCGCGTGCACGGTTTCCACGAGGTCGCGCTTGCTGTTCTGGACCTTGTCGCATTCCTGGAGGCTCTCCGTCACCGGCGTCTCCAGCCCGACGAACACCTTCCTGAAGCCGGCGCGCACCATGAGATCGAGGAGGTCGTCCTGGTCTGCGAGGTTTACCGAGGCTTCCGTGAGGAATCCCATCGAGTGCCGCGTTCGCGCCCGCCATTCGACAAGCGCGTGCAGCAGCTCCCTCACGCGTTTCTTGTGGCCGATGAAGTTGTCATCGACGATGAACACCATGTCGCGCCAGCCCGCAAGGCGCAGGGCTTCGAGCTCCGCGATCACCTGCCCGGGCTCCTTGGTGCGCGGGACGCGGCCGTACATCGCGACGATGTCGCAGAACTCGCAGTCGAACGGACAGCCGCGCGAGAACTGCACCGACAGGGTCACGTAGTGACGCATGTCCAGGAGATCGAAGCGCGGCACGGGCGTACGGGTGACGTCGGGAAAGGCATCCGCGCGATAGGTGCGCTTCACCTGCCCGGCGCGCATGTCCGCGACGAGCTCGCCGGCGACGCCTTCGGCCTCGCCCAGCACGAAATGGGGAATCCCGGGAAATTCCGCGTGACCGGTCGTGAACAGCGGCCCGCCGGCGATCACCGGCCGGCCCAGCGCGGCACAGCGCTGCGCGATTTCGTGCGCCGCGTCCTTGTGCACGATCATCCCCGAGAGCATCACCCAGTCGGCCCAGGCGATATCGCGGTCCATGAGCGGCGTGACGTTCGTGTCGACGAGCTTGAGCTCCCAGTCGGACGGGAGCATCGCGGCCACGGTCAGCAGGCCGAGCGGCGGGAACGCCGCGCGCTTGGCGACGAACCCGAGCACGTGCCTGAAGCTCCAGAACGTGTCCGGATCGCGCGGATAGACCAGCAGGACTTTCATGGGCGCTTCCCCGGGGATGGGAAGGAGGCCAATCCCTCCGGCCTCAAGCGTGTGAATCTACGGGCTGATGGGCCGCGCCAATTGACGCCGGTCAAACCGCCTGCTCGCCCCCGCGGATCACTTCCTGAGATCCGATGACACCCTCTTCAGGGTCTTCTGCATCGCGTCCCAGGCCGATTGCATCCCCGCCTGCATCTGGGCGGCGGCTGCCTCGCTGGAGGCGCGGATTTCCTCGAGCTTCTTCTGCGCCGCATCGCGGCTCGCACGCAGGTTCTTGACCTGCAGTTGGTAGGCGGTGCGCACTTTGGCGCTCGCGTTCTCGCCCTCGGCTGCCAGCGCGTCGAGGTCGGCGTCCCATTTCTTCAGTTGCTTTTCCATCGCGGTCACATACTCGGCTTGCTTGTCCATGGTTCTATCCTCTGGTGTTGGCTCAGCGGGGACTTGGCAGGTTGCGCCGGATCGCCCCTGGCGTCTGTTCGCTGGCGCACCTACCGGGCACGCTGGTATTCGCGGATCCAGTGTGCGATGTCGATCCAGCTCTCGGCCAGGGTCTTCGAGCCCATGAACAATCCGATGTGCCCGCCGGGGGCGACCTTCTTGACGATCTCGGACTTGGGCGTGCCGAGATGCTTCTCCGCGCCGAAGACCTGCTCCTGCGTGGTGATCTCGTCCTCGGCGCCCGCCAGCAGGTAGACGGGGCAGACGATGTCCTTCAACGACAGGCGTTTGCCCAGGCCGACGAACTGCCCCTTCGCCAACCGGTTTTCCTTGAAGATCTGCTCGATCGTCTGCAGGTAATAGGCGCCGGGAAGGTCGATCGGATTCTCGTACCACCGTTCGAAGGTTTCCGTGCGCTTGATGTAGTTCTTCTCCTCGATATGGTGGTAGAGCTCGAGGTATTTCCCGAGGTACTGCTCCCCGGGATTCATGCTTTTCCATCCGGCGAGCATCGTCCGGCCGCGCATGAGCCCCCCTCCGGCGGCCACCATTTCCCCGAAGACCGCGAGCGGCAGCGAATGGGCAAGCTTCTTGATCGCACCATCGCCGGCATCGGTATCGATGGGCGCGCCGGCCAGCACGAGCGTGCGAACCTTGCCGGGAAAGCGCGCGGCATACATCGCGCTCATCCACCCGCCCTGGCAGAGGCCCACCAGGTCGACGGTTCCTCCCACGTGATCGACGGCGGTATCGATGTCGGCCAGGTACTTGTCGATGCCGAAGTCCTTCATCGCGTCGGTGGCGCTCTTCCAGTCCGTCACCAGCACGCGTTCCAGGCCGGCCGCCTGCAGCGTCGCGACCAGGCTCTGCCCGACGGCGAAGTCGGCGATGGTCGAGCTATGACCCGCGTAGGGCGCATCGATCAGGACGGGCTTGTGCGCGTGCGCGTGGCCGGCCGGGGTGAAATCCCGCAGCCGCATGGTCTCCAGGTCGAGCAGGATGCGGTTCGGCGTGGCCCACCCCGGCAGCGGCGGCGCGTCGATCTTCCCGGCCTCCGCCACGTAGCGCAGGTTGTCCCGGAAGAGCGACATGCCCTGCTCGCCCATCTCGATCGCGGCGGCCAGGGGCCAGAACCACGGGACGCTGTGCTCCTGGCGGGGATGGTGGATTACACGATGGGGGTCTGTCATCGGGCCCGCGGGATCACATCTTGTTCTTGGTTTCCTTCGCCTCTTCGGAGACGGCCTTGCCGCCCGCCGAGACGTCCTTGCCCGCGCCCTCGACCGTGTTGCAGCCGGCGAGGGTAGCGAACGTCCCGGCCAGGAATGTCGCCGCGATCAGCGGCGCGAAGAATTTTTTCATCATGGTGGATCTCCAGTTTGGCAAACAAGCGCGGAATGCCCTTGTTCGTGATGGAGTATCCCGGAGACGGCACGAGCGATCTGTACGCTGGCGCACTTACGCCGGCCCATCCGACTTCGCGGCCCGGCGCAGGATCTCGGCCCTCAGCTCGCCAAACTGCCTGCGGGCCTGCGCCTCGATCAACGCGGGGCCGATGATCGGAGGCACCCACACGTCCGGCGTGTAGCGGCCGCTGTTGACGATGTGGATCTGCTCGCCGACCCGAACGATGCGAGTGACGAAGGACGCCTTCATGTCGCCGGTGATTATTCGCGAGCGGATCTCGTCGTAAGGCACCAGCTCGATCCTTCGCACGTTGTCGAAATTCATGGTGAAGGGCCCCATGTAAGCCTTCCCCTTCTGGTGCACGCGCAGCACGTTGTCCGCGCGTTCCAGCACGTCGCTCGCCTCGAGATTCGACAGGAAGCGCGCCATGTGATCGTAATCGGTGAGAACTTCCCAGACGATGGGCCAGGGCGCGTCCAGCGGGCAGTCGATGTCCAGGGAAATCTCCGGCCCGTCCTTCTGGACGTGGACCACGATCTCCTCGTCCAGCGGGGCGGTCGCTGCGCGGGCCGTCATGGCCGCGAGCAGGAGGGCGGCGAGGAACGCCGTGGGCTTGCGCTGCTCGAGGTTCATCGAGTCCATGAATATACGCCGGCGACCTGAACTTTGGCCCGCTATGTTCGCTACCGCGCAGACGGCGGGGTTCGATGGCCCTAGCCTTGGAGCCTGGTGACACGTGTGAAAGAAATGGGATTGGCTCCCACGAAGCGCGCGAGCGCAACGAATCGGCTGCTCGACGGGCTGCCGCCCAGGGACCGGGAGCGATTCCTCGCGGGCTGCGCGCCCGTCGAGCTCGCCTTCGGCGACATCCTCGCGAAGCCCGGCGAGGCGCTGGACAACGTCTATTTCCCCACCGAGAGCTTCATCTCCCTCGTCCTGAACGTGAACGCGGCGGCAAGCCTCGAGGTCGCACTGGTCGGCAACGAGGGCATGCTGGGGGCGCCGCTCGCCCTCGGGATCGACACGCGGCCGCTGCATGCCGTGGTCCAGGGAGCCGGGCCGGCATGGCGGATGAGCGCCACGCGGTTTCGACGGGAGTTGGAGAAGAGCCGCGCGCTACGCCAGGCCCTGCAACGCTATCTCTTCGTGCGCGTAAGCCAGCTGGAACAGACAGCGGGCTGCAACCGGTTCCACGTCGTGGAAGAGCGCCTGGCGCGCTACCTGCTGATGACGGCCGACCGGGCGCATTCCGACACGTTCCACGTCACGCACGAATTCCTCGCCTACATGCTGGGCGTGCGCCGGGTCGGCGTGACGCGCGCCGCGACCGCGCTGCGCGCGCGAAAGCTGATCCGCTATGCACGCGGCGACATCACGATCCTGGACCGCAAGCGCCTCGTGGGCGCCGCGTGCGGATGCTATGGGGCGGACCTCGCGACGTACGAGCGGGTATTCGCCGGGTAGGCCGACGGAACAAATAAGGCCGCTCGTCGAGCGGCTTCTCTTGATGCGTGAACCGGGAAACCGGTAGGCGAGACAGGACTCGAACCAAGCCCGCGACCTTCCCCGATCCAAATGTTCCCCGCACTTGCGGCAGGTCAAGTGAGTTCACCAGGCAGGGTCCACGATCCTACGTGCTGGCTTACCTCCGCGGCACGTTCTGAGCGATCGAAGCGAACGAGGAGTCCCAATGTCGACCGTCCCGAACCAAGTGATAGCGCCGCCGCGAACGCTCAGGCGAACCGAGCCCACGGTAGCGCTGCAGCCGTTGCCACCGGGCCTGAAGCATCGTTTCCACGCGATGATCAAGCCGGTGGGTTCGCTGTGCAACCTGGACTGCAAGTACTGCTACTACCTACACAAGCAGGACCTGCTGCAGCAGCCCCGCCAGCCGCAAATGGATGAAGGCATGCTCGAGCGCCACATCCGCCAGTACATCGAAGCGCAGACGGGCGACGAGGTGGTGTTCAGCTGGCAGGGCGGCGAGCCCACGATCCTCGGGCTGGATTTCTTCCGCAGGATCGTGAGCCTGCAACAGCGCTACCGCAAGCCGGGGCAGCGCATCGAGAACGACCTGCAGACCAACGGCACGCTGCTCGACGAGGAGTGGGCGGCATTCCTGAAGGAGCACGGATTCCTCGTGGGCCTGAGCTGCGACGGGCCGAAGGAGCTGCACGATCGCTACCGCTACACGAAGGGTGGCGCGGATACGCACGCCAAGGTCGTCGCCGCCGCACGGCTCCTGCAGAAGCACGATGTCCCGTTCGCGGCCCTGTGCGTGGTCAACCGCGAGAATGCAAAGCATCCGCTCGAGGTATACCGCTTCCTCACGCGGGAGCTGGGCGCGTGGCGCATCCAGCTGATCTCCTGCGTGGAGCCGAAAGGCTTCCACGACGTGGCGCCGCAACACTGGGATCCGTCGCGTCTCCCGGTCGTCGGCACAGCTCGCGCGAAGCCGGGCGATCCCGACTCCGTGGTCACGGATTGGTCGGTCGATCCCGACGACTGGGGCTCGTTCCTCTGCGCCGTGTGGGATGACTGGTATGCGAACGACTACGGACGCGTGCACGTGGATCTCTTCGAAACCGCGGTCGCGCAGTCCATGGGCTTGCCATCGCAGCGGTGCATCACTGCCGAGTTCTGCGGCAAGGGCCTCGCGGTCGAGCACAACGGCGACGTGTTCTCGTGCGACCACTACGTGTACCCCGAATACCGCCTGGGCAACATCGCCGACGTTCACCTGGGCACCATGGCCTATTCCGAGCCGCAGAAGAAATTCGGCTTCGCCAAGCGCGAGACCCTTCCGCAGTACTGCAAGCAGTGCCCGCACCTGAAGCTGTGCTGGGGAGAGTGCCCCAAGAACCGGCTGTTGCGCACCCCCTCCGGCGAACCCGGGCTCAACTACCTTTGCCCGGGCCTCAAGAAGTTCTACGCCCACATCCAGCGCGACATGCCAACCATCCTGCAACGTGTCTCAAGCCCATCTCCAACCCAAGGGAACCTCGAAAAATGAACATGAAGAAGATCACCCCTATCGCGCTCGCGGTAGGACTCGCGTTCGGCTCGATCGCCGGCGCCTACGCCGCGGACAAGAAGCCGAACATCCTCATCATCTGGGGCGACGACATCGGCCAGTTCAACATCAGCTCCTACAACCTGGGGATGATGGGCTACCGCACGCCGAACATCGACAGCATCGCGAAGGAAGGCGCGCTGTTCACCGATTGGTACGGCCAGCAGAGTTGCACCGCCGGCCGCGCAGCCTTCATCACGGGCCAGGCGCCCATCCGCACCGGCCTCACGAAGGTGGGCCTGCCCGGCGCCAAAGAAGGCCTCACCAAGGCCGATCCCACCCTCGCCGAGTTGCTGAAGCCGCAGGGCTACGCGACCGGACAGTTCGGCAAGAACCACCTGGGCGACCGCAATGACATGCTGCCCACGGCGCATGGCTTCGACGAGTGGTTCGGCAACCTTTACCACCTGAACGCCGAGGAAGAGCCGGAGAACGTCGACTATCCGAAGAATCCCAACTTCAAGGCCAGGTTCGGACCGCGCGGCGTGATGCATTGCTACGCCACGGACAAGGACGATGCCACGGACGACCCGCGCTTCGGCAAGATGGGCAAGCAACGCTGCGAGGACACCGGTCCGCTCACCAAGAAGCGCATGGAAACGATCGACGACGAGGTCACGGCCGGCGCGATCAAGTTCATGGACAAGGCGAAGGAAGAGGGCAAGCCCTTCTTCCTCTGGTGGAATTCGTCGCGCATGCACGTCTTCACCCACCTGAGCCCCAAATGGGCAGGCAAGACGGGCCTCGGTATCTATGCGGACGGAATGGTCGAGCATGACAACGACGTCGGCCTGCTGCTGGCGGAACTCAAGAAGCTCGGCCTGGAAGACAACACCATCGTCATGTATTCCACCGACAACGGCGCCGAGTTCTTCAACTGGCCCGACGGCGGCTCGACGGTCTTCCGCGGCGAGAAGAACACGCAATGGGAAGGTGGCTATCGCGTGCCCGCGATGATCCGCTGGCCGGGTGTCATCAAGCCGGGAGCGATCATCAACGACTTCTGCGCACACGAGGACATGATCCCCACGCTCCTCGCGGCCACCGGCGACACGACGGTCAAGGAGGACCTGCTGAAGGGCCGCAAGATCGGCGACATGACCTACAAGGTCCACCTCGACGGCTACAACATGCTGCCGTTCTTCAAGGGTGAGGAGAAGTCGCCCCGCCACGAGTTCATCTACTGGACCGACGGCGGCAGCGTCGCCGCACTGCGCTACGACGACTGGAAGCTCACGTTCCTGCGCCAGAACGCGATCGGCATCAAGGTCTGGGAAGCGCCGTTCGAGCCGCTGCGCTGGCCGATGCTCACCAACCTGCGCATGGATCCGCTCGAGCGCGCGTCGGATGAGTCCATCAGCCACCCGCTGTGGGCGAGCGAGCGCATGTTCGTGCTGGCGCCGGCAAGCGCCTACGTCGCGCAGTGGATCCAGAGCTTCCGCGAATTCCCGCCGCGCATGAAGCCGGGCAGCTTCAGCCTGGACAACGTGATGGAGTCGGTGACCGCGAGCAGCAAGGGCAACTGACGTGGAGCCGGATCAACTTTCCGGCTTTTCCCTCCAGGAGCTCTCACGCCGGGAGTTCCTCGCGGGCGCGGCGGCGTTCGGTGCCGCCGCGCTCGCGGGGTCGGCCTTCGGTGCGATGGGTGGCAAGAAGACCTTCACCATCCTGCACACCAACGACATGCATTCGAGCTTCATCGGCATGGGCCCGGCTTCGGACTACACGCCGGCGACTCTCAACGATGACAAGACGCGCGGTGGTTATGCACGCATCGCCACATTGATCGCGGCGCGCCGCAAGGCTCGCGAGAGCGAGGGGCCCGTGCTGGTGCTGGATGCCGGGGACTTCAGCATGGGAACGGCGTTCGCGGCTGCGAGCCGCGAGATCGGTGGCGAGCTGCAGCTCATGTCGCTCATGGGCTATGACGCCACTACATTCGGGAATCACGAATTCGACCTCGGCCCGGACGGGCTCGGCGAAGCGATCCGCGCCGCCGCCAAGGCGCGCCGCATTCCGGCCGTGCTGTCGTCCAACACCGATTTCACGGCGAACGACCCCTCGCTCGGGAGCCTGCAGGGATTGTTCGAAGACGGCTCGATCCGCCCTTACGTCGTGATCGAGCGCGGTGCGATCCGCTTCGGTCTCTTCGGGGTGCTCGGCAAGGAAGCGCAGATCTACACGAGCGGCGGCGCGGTGAAGTTCTCCGATCCCGTGCAATCTGCTCGCGAGATCGTGAAGCGGCTGCGCGAAACCGAAAAGGTGGACGTGGTCATCGCGCTGAGCCACGGCGGCGTCGTGAAGGGCCCCGACGGGCGCTACAGCACCGGCGAAGACGTGATGCTGGCCGAAGCCGTTCCCGGGATCGACGTGGTCATCGGCGGGCACAGCCACACCGAGCTGGACGCACCGATCATGGCCGGCGGCCGCGTGCCGGTCGTGCAGACCGGCAAGGAAGGCAGGAACGTCGGCGAGCTCGTGATCGGATTCGACGGCGCGAACCTCGCAGTCGAGTCGTATCGCCTCTACCCGATCGACGATACCGTTGCAGGCGATGCCGCCATCACGAGCGAGATCGACGACCTGAAGAAGGGCGTGAACGCCGCCGTGTTTGCATCTCGCGGCTACAGCGTGGACCAGCCGCTTGCCATCACGCCCCGGGATTTGCCCAACACCTTCACCGACATCCCGGCCGGCACGATCCTGGCCAACATCGTCTCCGACTCGTTCAGGAGGGCGACGCATGCGGACATCGGCTTCAACGTGAGCGGCATGATGCGCGCGCCCCTGTTGCGCGGAAAGAGCGGTCTCCTCACCGTCTACGACGTGTTCGCCGTGGCACCGCTCGGGGCCGGCGTGCTCGACAGGACCGCCGGCAGCACGCTCGTCACCGCCTACTTCACGGGCCGGGAGCTGAAGAACCTGCTCGAATTCTTCCTCGTCGACAACCCGACGCATCCGGGCGAGTACTTTCCGCGCACCTCGGGGCTGCGCTTCCGCTACGACAAGTCGCGCCCCGCGCTCGATGTCGTTACGGCCATCGAGCTGGGCGATCTCGACCGCGGATACAACGCGATCGACATCAGCGGCCAGGATCCGCGCTTGTATAGCCTCACCTGCTCCCTCTACGTCGGCGTGATCCTCGTGGCCATCCCCAAGTACACCAAAGGCAAGCTCGAGGTGGCCGCCAAGAACAAGGAAGGGCGTCAGCTTGCCTCCAGGGTCGAGGCGCTCGAGACACCCCGCGAGAATTCGGGCTACCTGCTCGCGCCGCCCGGCAGCCTCGACCAGAGCTGCGTCGCAACGGATGCCCCTGGCACGCGCGCGCCGCGGGAGATCAAGGAGTGGCAGGCGATCATGGACTACCTGCGCGACTTGCCCGTGGACAAGAAGGGCGAGCTTCCGCGGATTCCGGTGGACGAGCGCGCCTCGGAAGTCCGGGCAATCAAGGTGGCGTGACCGATGCGGGCGTTCTGGACGCGCACGCTCACGCGGGGCATGTCCGTGGTGCTGCCGGCGTGCCTGCTCGCTTTCCTGGCCGCATACGCGGTACGAGAGGCCGGGCCGCCGCTCCAGGCGATCGCCAGCGCGCTGCCGATGGCGTCGTCGTTCCCCGGCGATTGGGCGCTGGCCTGGGCTCTGATATTGCTGATGCTGGCGTGTGTCGCGGCCGGTTTGGTGATGGACCTGCCGCCCGTCCAGAGACTGATCGCGGCCGCGCAGTCGTGGCTCGCGGGGCGTTCGAGAGCTTACTCGTTCTGGCGCGACGTCGAGGCGAGCTTCGTGGGTGCCGGCCGCAAGCAACCCCTGCGAGTCGCGCTTGCGGACATCGACGTGGGGTTGGCGAGCCTCGCCTTCGTGACCGAGGAACTCGCGGATGGACGCTACGTGGTCTTCGTCCCCTGCACGCCCACCGCTCGCGATGGCTCGGTCTACGTGATGGCCCGCTCGCGAATTCACCTGATCGATGCAAGCGTGCGGGAGGTCTTGCCTTGCATCCGGCTCTGGGGCCTGGGCACCGCCGACCTGCTCAAGCTGGTGAAGCGCGATGAATAGCGAGTGGGCGGGATCTCCCCTCGCGAGCTTGCTTGCCGCCGCGCTCATCGCGGGCTGCGCAGGCTTGCCTTCGCAGCAGGATCGTTCCGCCACGCATGCCCTGGCACCGTCGGACGACAGTCCGCTCGGGCGCGCCGTCCTGCCGCACACCCGGGAGCATCCGGGCTTGACCGGCGTCGTTGCCATGTCGGACGGCCGTGTCGCCTTCGGGGTGCGGGCCTCGCTGGCGCGCTCCGCCGCCCGCTCGATCGACATCCAGACTTTCATCTGGCATCCCGATTCCACCGGCACGCTGATGTTCGAGGAGGTATTGAGCGCTGCCGAGCGCGGCGTGCGCGTGCGCCTGTTGCTCGACGACCTGAACCTCGCGGGGACCGGAATGGACCCGACGCTGGCACTGCTCGCCTCGAATCCCAACCTCGAACTACGCCTGTACAACCCGTTCGTCGATCGCGCCTCGCTGGCGCTGGGTTACCTAGGCGACTTCACGCGCCTCAACCACCGCATGCACAACAAGTCGTTCACGGTCGACAACGTGGTCTCCGTGGTCGGAGGCCGCAACATCGCGGACGAATACTTCGAGATCGGCAAGATGGGCCTGGTCGACCTGGATGTCGTCGTGGCCGGCGACGCGGTAAGGCAGGTTTCCGCCGAGTTCGACCTCTTCTGGAACAGCGCTTCGGCCTATCCGGCCGCCTCCATCATCGGCGGGGTGAGCCCCGAGCCTCGCGAAGCGCTCGCGCGCCGCGCGCAGGCGATTCGTGACGATCCCGACTCGGCCAAGTATGCGGACGCGATCGCTCACAGCGACCTGGCCGAGGCCCTGCTTGCCGGCACCGCGCGCGCCGAGTGGACCACGGCTCGCCTCGTGCACGACGATCCGGCCAAGACGCTCGCTTCCGAAGACCGGAAGGACCTGCTGTTGCTGCCGAAGCTTGTGGAGGCGTTCGGCAGGCCGGCGAAGTCGCTCGACCTGATCTCTCCCTATTTCGTGCCCGGCGACGCGGGAACGCAGGCGCTCGCGGCGTTGGTGCAACGCGGCGTGCAGGTACGTGTCCTCACCAACTCCCTGGCATCCACCGACGTGAAGTCCGTCCAGTCCGGCTACCTGAAGCACCGCGACGCGCTGTTGCGCGCCGGCGTGCAGATTTTCGAGCTCAAGCCCGATGCGAGCAGCATCGAACACCGCGCCCGGGAGATCGGCCACGGCTCGAAGGCCGGCTTGCATGCGAAGACCTACACCGTCGATGGACGGGCCATCTTCGTCGGCTCGTTCAACCTCGATCCGCGCTCGGCACGCCTCAACACCGAAATGGGCCTGGTGATCGATAGCGCCATCCTCGCCCGGCACCTGTCCTCGGCGGTAGATGCCGCGTATCCCGGGTTGGCCTACCGCGTGACGATCGGCCCCGACGGCGATCCCCGGTGGGAAGACGGCAGCGGAAAGGTCTACGCCACCGACCCCGACACCGGCTGGTTCGAGCGCGCCGTCGTGATCATCGGCTCGTGGCTGCCGATCGAGTGGATGCTATGAAGGCAACTCGCGCCGAACGACGCGCGGCGGGCAAAGCCCTGCGCGAGCAGGTGCCGCGCGAGCAGCATGGCGAATGGAAAGCGCCACGCGGACGTTCGGACGCCGTCGACCTGGTCATCGAATCCAGCAAGGGGCGCCTGGCGGATCTCGTTCCCATCCGTTACGGGCGCATGGCGGTGTCGCCCTTCACGTTCTACCGGGGCGCGGCCCTGAACATGGCCGCCGACCTGGCACATACGCCCGCCACGGGAATACGAACGCAGGTGTGCGGCGACTGCCACCTGCTCAACTTCGGTGGATTCGCGACTCCGGAGCGCCGGATCGTCTTCGACATCAACGATTTCGACGAGACCTTGCCGGGACCGTGGGAATGGGACGTGAAGCGCCTCGCGACGAGCTTCGTTCATGCGGCGCGGTCGAATGGATTCTCGGAACGCAAGCAGCATGAGGCCGCGTTGGCCTGCGTGCGGTCCTATCGCGAGCGGATGGCCGAGTACGCCGGTCAACGGGCGCTCGATGTCTGGTATGCGAGCATCGATGAGGACGCGTTCCTCGGATCATTTTCCGATCGCAAGGCCGTCGCCCGCGAGCGCAAGCAGATCACCAGACAGAACACGCACATCGCCACGGAGTACCACTACCCCAAGATGACGGCCGTAAAGGGCAGGTATGTCCTCCAGGACAACCCGCCGCTCATTTCGCACGACGCCGGCCTTACCGTGCGCAACGTGCGCGGGGCTTTCGAGTCCTATCGCGAGTCGCTGCCCGACGTCCGCAGGTTTCTCCTCGACCGCCACCATCCGGAGGACGTCGCGTTCAGGGTGGTCGGGGTAGGCAGCGTCGGAACCTACTGTGCCGTGATGCTCATGATGTCCGAGGACAACGACGACCCGTGGTTCGTGCAGATCAAGGAGGCGCGCGCGTCGGTCCTCGCCCCCTTCGCCGGGAAGAGCGCCTACGCGAGTCATGGCCAGCGCGTAGTGACGGGGCAGCGCCTGATGCAATCGGCGAGCGATATCTTCCTCGGCTGGGCACGCGGGCCTGGAGGAAAGCATTTCTACCTGCGCCAGTTGCGCGACATGAAATTGAAGCCTCCCGTGGAGGATTTCGATCCGACGACGCTGATCGAGTACGCGACGGTGTGCGGGTGGACAGTCGCGCGCGCCCACGCCCGATCGGGCGACGCCGCGATGATCTCCGGCTACCTCGGCAAGAGCGACGTCTTCGACCACGCCATCGCGCGCTTTTCGCGGATCGATGCGGACCAGGTCGAGCGCGACTACGCGACCTTCCTGGCTGCCATTCGCAGCGGCCGCATCGAGGCACAAGCGCATTGACCGCGGCCGCCCCGCATGCATCCCATTCATTTTATGGATGAAAAAAAGCCGCTCGTCGAGCGGCTTCTATTGATGCATGAACCGGGGAACTGGTAGGCGCGATTGGACTCGAACCAACGACCCCCACCATGTCAAGGTGGTGCTCTAACCAGCTGAGCTACGCGCCTGAAGATTCGATCTCGAATTTTACTCGAAAAACCTCCCCGGGAGACACGCCCTTGAACATCACCGTCCTTCCCGTGCGCCTTCGCGAATGCGACCGCGCCGCGCTCGCCGAGCACTTCATCGCGCTCGAGCCCGAGGACCGGCGGCTTCGCTTCGGCTCCCCGATCCACGATGACGCGCTGCGCGACTACGTCGCGCGCATCGATTTCCTCAACGATGGCGTGTTCGCCGTGCAGGACGAGCGCCTGCGCATCGTCGCGGCGATCCACGTCGCGCGCGCGGGCGAAAGCGCGGAGCTGGGCCTTTCGGTGCTCCCCGGATTCCGCGGCGACCACCTCGGCAGTGCGCTCTTCGCGCGCGCCGTCATGCACCTGCGCAATCGCGGCATCGGATCGGTCTACGTCCACTGCCTGCGGGAGAACGCGGCGATGATGCACATCGCCCGGAAGAACGGCATGCAGCTCACCTCCGAAGGCTCCGAGAGCGACGCGCGGCTCGAGCTCATGCCCGCCACGCCGCAATCGCACCTCACCGAGTGGGTGCAGGACCAGCAGGCGCAGGCCGTGCAGGCGATGCGCCAGCACGCGCGCCTGTCGCGTGCCCTGTTCGGCGTGGCGGCCTAGGGGCGGCGGAAACAATTCAGCGGCTGTTGACGGGGGTCAACTTCCCCCCGTGCGAGCGCGCGCAGCATGATTTCCATGTGGCGCCGTGCCGGCATCTTCATTCGCCATGCGGCTGCGGCGCTCTTCGCGATGCTTGCACTCCTTCCCGGCGCATCGGCAGGCGTGGAGCAGAGCCCGAGCGTCACCGCCCCAGGGCCGGCGGCCCAGGCCGCCAACAATCCTCCCCGATGGAGCGAGACGCGCTCGGGTATCGCCAGCATTCCGGGCGTCGAGCGCGGCGTCCTCATCCAGAGCCGCGGGCAAGCGTGGCGCGCGTTGCGGCCCACGATCGCGACGGCGGGAAGCATCCTGCTGGCCGGCTGCGTCGCGGCGCTCGCCGCCTTCTTCGTGTGGCGCGGGCCGATCCAGGTATCCGGCAAGCCCACCGGCCGGCTCATCGAACGCTTCACGCTCGCCGACCGCTGGAGCCACTGGGTCATGGGCATCAGCTTCGTGGTGCTGGCGCTCACCGGGCTTGCGATCACCTACGGCAAGTACGTGATCCTGCCGCTCGCGGGCTACGAGACCAACGCGTGGATCGTGATCGTCTCGAAGACCGTGCACAACTTCACCGGGCCGGTGTTCCTGCTGAGCCTGCCGTTCTTCATCGCGCGCTTCGTGCGCGACAACCTGCCGCGGCGCTGGGACCTGGACTGGCTCGCGAAGGGCGGCGGCATGTTCACCGGCCGGCACGTGCCGTCGGGGCGCTTCAACGCGGGCGAGAAGACCCTGTTCTGGGGTTTGGTGTGCACATTCAGCGTCATCCAGTGCGTGACGGGCCTCGTGCTCGATTTCCCCGAGTTCGGCCAGGGGCGCAGCGCCATGCAGAGCGCCAACGTCATCCACCTCGTGGTGGGCCTGCTCGCCATCTCGGCCTCGCTCTTCCACATGTACCTCGGCACCGTCGGCGTGCGCGGCGCGTTCGCGGCCATGCGCCACGGCACCGTGGACGAAAGCTGGGCGCGGGAGCACCACGAGATCTGGTACGACGAGGTGCGCGCGGGCAAGTCGAGGCAACACTACGCAACGGAGAAACCGGATGGAGCATTCGCTCGAGTGGTCGACGCGTGACGTCTGGGTAAGGAAGCTTCTCTATCCCGGCCATACACTGCCGACCGCCGTGGCGCCCGCGCTCGTGGCCGCCGCGCTCGCGATCCACGACGGCGCGTTGCGTGCGGCCCCGCTGCTGGCAGCCCTGCTGGCGGGATGGCTGATCCAGGTGGGCGGCGTGCTCGTCGACAACCTGGAAAATCTGCTTCGCGAACCCGATGATCGCGAGCACCCGGAGCTCGTGCATGCCGTCGCATCGGGCCGGTTGACGCTGCGGGGACTGCGCTACGCGATCTATGCCTGCTACGCGCTCGCGCTTCTCGCGGGCCTGTATCTCGTGGGCGTCGCGGGAACCGGCGTGATCGCGATCGGCCTCCTCAGCATCGCCGCGAGCTGGGCCTATTCCGCCGGCCCCTGGCCCGTCGGCCGCCATGGGCTCGCCGATCCGTTGTTCTTCCTCTTCTTCGGGATCGTCTCGGTCGCCGGCACCTACTATGTCCAGGCGCAGGCGCTGCCGCTCGCCGCCCTCGTGCTGGGAATCCCCGTGGGCGCGCTCACCACCAACATCCTCATCATCGACGACATCCGCGACCGCGCATTCGACGTGGTGAAGGGCAAGCGGACCATCGCCGTGCGTTACGGCCCGCAGTGGAGCCGGCGCGAGTTCGGCGCCCTGCTCCTCGTCGCGTACATGGCGCCGTTCTGGCTCTGGCTGCAGCCGGGCTTCGGCCCCTGGGCACTTCTACCGTTGCTGACGCTCGGCTATGCGGCGTCCACGCTTCGCGACGTGCTCACGCGCGACCGGTACGAGGACCTCCTGCCGGCCACGCCCAAGGCAGGAAGGCTGCTGCTCGCCTACTGCGCGCTGCTCGGGATCGGCATCGCCTGCTCCTAGCAAGCCTGGCATGCGTGGGATTCATTCCATGCATTCGAAAAAGCCGCTCGTCGAGCGGCTTCTTTTTGGGCATAAAGCGAGGATCGGCAGCTGGACACTCGCCTTTGATTCAACCCGCAATGTTGCTTCAGGACACCCGCCCCGGCCTTGCGGCCACCGCGGCGCTTCCCCTTCGCCTTCGCGAAGGCGAGCGCGGCGCCCTGCTCGCCCACTTCCTCGCGCTCGACCCCGAGGACCGCCGGCTTCGCTTCGGGCTGCCGATCGGCGACGAGCTGGTGCGCGCATACGTGGCGCGCGTCGAGTTCGACCACCACGGCGTCTTCGCGATCCACGACGACGGCCCGCGAATCGTGGCCGCGATCCACGTGGCGCACGCGGGCGAGAGCGCCGAGCTGGGCTTGTCGGTCCTGCCGGGCTATCGCCGCGCGGGCCTGGGCGGCGCCCTCTTCTCGCGCGCCATCATCCATGTGCGCAACCGCGGCGTGGCCTCGGTGTTCGTGCATTGCCTCACCGAGAACGCGGCGGTCCTGCACCTCGCCCGCAAGCACGGCATGCGCCTCGTGTCGAGCGGCGTGGAAACGAGCGCGCACCTCGCGCTCGAGCCGCCTTCACGCCTGCAGCCAGAGGCCCTTGAGGTATTCGCCCTCGGGGAAGTGGATCGAGACGGAATGGTCGAGGGAGGCGCCCAGGTGGCGGCGGATCTGCAGGTCGGCGCGCGCATCGGCAGCCGCCCCCGCCACGATCTTCTGGAAAAGATCGGGACTCACGGCGCCGGAGCATGAGAACGTGAGCAGGTGCCCGCCGGGCGCGAGCAGCTTCATCGCCCACAAGTTGATGTCCTTGTAGGCGCGCGCCGCGTTCGCGACGTGCTTCTCGGTGGGCGCGAACTTCGGCGGATCGAGCACGACGAGGCCGAACTTGCGGTTCTGGTCGCGGAACTTGCGCAGCTGCGAGAAGACGTCGGCGGCGAGCCATTCCGCCCGCGTGGCGTCGAAGCCGTTGATGGCGAGGTTGGCGCGCGCGAGGGCGAGCGCCTCCTCGGAGGTGTCGAGCGAGGTCGCGTGATTCGCGCCGCCCTTGAGCGCCGCGAGGCTGAAGCCGCCCGTGTAGCAGAAGGCGTTCAGCACGTCCCGCCCGCCGGCGAGCGAGGCGGCGAGCGCGCGATTGTCGCGCTGGTCCAGGTAGAAGCCGGTCTTCTGGCCGCGCGCCACGTCCACGTCGTACGCGATGCCCTCCTCGTGGATCCGCACCGTCGCCGGAACCTCGCCCAGTAGCGCGCCCGTGCGCGGCGCAAGCCCCTCGAGAGTGCGCACCTCGACGTCGGATCGCTCGTACACCGCCGTCACGCCGGTGAGCTCCGCGATGAGCGGCGCCCAAAGGGCGCGCCAGCGTTCCGCGCCCGCCGACAGCAGCTGCACGGCGGCCACGCCGGCATAGCGGTCCACGACGAGTCCCGGCAACCCATCGGACTCGCCGTGCACCAGGCGCATCGCGTCGTTCTCCGGCGTCACCGGCCGGCGCCGCGCGATGGCGGCGGCGAGCCGCCCGCGCAGGAACGCCTCGCCCACCTCGTCCTTCGCATCGAACGACCACACGCGCGCGCGGATCTGCGAGTCCGGGCAATAGGCGGCCCAGCCGAGGAACGCGCCGTCGCGGGCGACGATGGAAATCGTGTCGCCGATCGCGGGATCGCCCTCGACGCTTTCGACGGCGCCGGAGAACACCCACGGATGGCGATGGCGCAGCGACTTGTCGCGTCCGGGCTTGAGGACGAGACGCGCGGAAACCTGTTTCAAGGGAAGGGCCTGCGGGAAGGAGCCATAATTCTACGATGGATCGACGCATCGTCGAGAAGGTGGGCGACATCACGCGCGAGGCGGTGGACGCCATCGTGAACGCCGCCAACTCGAGCCTCATGGGCGGCGGCGGCGTGGACGGCGCGATCCATCGCGCGGGAGGCCCGGAGATCCTCGCCGCATGCCGGCGCATCCGCGAGACGATGTATCCGCAGGGGCTGCCGACCGGCCAGGCCGTGATCACGCCCGCCGGCCGCCTTCCCGCGAAGCACGTGATCCACACCGTGGGCCCGGTCTACGGCAATCACCGGGGCGAAGAGGCTGCGTTGCTCGCCGCCTGCTACGAGAACAGCATCGCGCTTGCCGCCCGCCACTCGCTCGCGACGATCGCTTTTCCCGCGATCTCGACGGGGGTGTACGGCTACCCGAAAGACGAGGCCAAGCGCGTCGCGCTCGCGGCCGTGGAACGCGCGTTGAATATGCACACGGGCATCGTCGAGGTGAGGCTCGTCTTCTTCAGCTAGCCGTTACAGGCGCCGCGCGCCGTCCACGCCGGGAACGTCCCTGACCTGCCGCAGCACGCGGTCGATGGCCTCGGCGCCCGAAACCTGCAGCGTGAAGCGCATGTAGGCGTGCGCGCCCTTCGAGAGCGTGTTCACCGCGACCACGTTGATCCGCTCGCGCGCGATCGCTTCCGAGACGTCGCGCAGCAGCCCCTGGCGGTCGAGCGCCACCACCTCGAGGTCGGCGGAGAAGGCGCTGTCCTCGCCCACCTTGCCCCAGTCGGCCGGCATGAGCCGCTCGCGCTGCGCGGCATCCAGGCGCGTCACGTTCGGGCAATCGAGCCGGTGGACCATCACGCCGCGCGTGCGCGTGACGAGCCCCACGATGGGATCGGGCGGAACCGGCTTGCAGCACTTGGCCACCATCGTGGCGATGTTGTTCACGCCGAGGACGAGCACGCCGCCCGCGCTCGAGCGCGAAGGCCGGGCCACCGTGAGCGGCGGCGGCGCGGGCGCGGGGGGCGCCTCGCCGCGCACCGCGATCTCCACCTGGCGCGCCGTCACCTCGCCGCGCCCGAGCGCGGCGAAGAATTCGTCCAGCTTGCCGAAGCCCGCCGCATGGGCGATGGCCTCGTGCGAGGTATTAGTCGCACCCAGCCGCTGCAGCTCCTTTTCCAGCAGCCCGCGCCCTTCGGCCACGTCGTGCTCGTAGTCCTCGGCCCGGAACCACTGGCGCACCTTGGCGAGCGCGCGCGGGCTCGCGAGGTAGCCGTGCTGCGGCGAGAGCCAGTCGCGCGAGGGGCCGCCCTGCTTCGCCGAGAGGATCTCGACTCGCTGCGCGTTCTGCAGCTTGTAGTCGAGCGGCACCATCTGGCCGTCCACCTTGGCGCCGCGGCAGCGGTGTCCGAGGTCCGTGTGCACGTGGTAGGCGAAATCGATCGGCGTGGAGCCCGCGGGCAGGTCGATCACGCGCCCCTGGGGCGTAAGCACATAGATGGTGTCGTCGAAGAGCGCGCGGGCCTGCCGCGCCGTCCCCTCGCCCAGCACCTCCTGCTTCCACGCGAGCACCTGGCGCAGCCAGGCGATCTTGGCGTCGAAGGCCTTGTCGCTGCGCGCACCTTCCTTGTACCGCCAGTGCGCCGCCACGCCGTGTTCGGAGGCCTGGTGCATCTCCTCGGTGCGGATCTGCACCTCGAGGGTGCGTCCCTCCGGGCCGACCACCGCGGTGTGCAGCGACCGGTAGTCGTTCGCCTTCGGGCTCGCGATGTAGTCGTCGAACTCGCCTTCGATGGGCGTCCACAGGTCGTGCACGACGCCCAGCACCGTGTAGCACTCACGCACGTTGCGCACGATGACGCGCACGGCGCGGATGTCGTAGAGGCGCTCGAACGCGACATTGCGCCCGCGCATCTTCCGCCAGATCGAATAGATGTGCTTGGGCCGGCCCTGGATCTGCGCCTTGATGCCCATCGCGGCGAGCTCCTTGTGCAGCGTGTCGATCACGCGCTGGATGAACGCCTCGCGCTCGGTGCGCTTCTCGTCCAGCATCGTCGCGATGCGCTTGTAGAGCTCGGGCTCGGTGAAGCGGAACGAGTAGTCCTCGAGCTCCCACTTGAGGTCCGAGACGCCCAGGCGGTTGGCGAGCGGGGCGAAGAGGCCGAGCGTGCGTTCGCCCGCGGCGCGGCGCACCGCCTCGTCGGCCTTGGTGAGCGAGCGCAGGTACACGACCCGCTCGGCGAGCTTGATCAGCACCACGCGCACGTCCTCGGCGATGGCGAGCAGCATCTTGCGCAGCGCCTCGATGTCGGCTCCTGAAGCGTCGATCGCCTCGATGCGCCCCGCGCGGGCCACGCCGCGCAGCAGCGCCGTGAGCTCGGGACCGAAGGCGGCCTGGATCGCCTCCAGGTCGAGCTCGTTCTCCGGGATCGCCTGGCCGATGAGCGCCGCCGCGAGGGTCTCGGGATCGGCGCCCTGCAGCAGGAGCAGCCGGGCCACCGCGAGCGCGCGTTCGAAGGCCTCGGCGCGGCCGGCCGCGCTCGCCGCGCCCCGGGCGAAATGCAGCGCCCGGGCGGGAAGCTCGGCGTGGGCGGCGCCGAAAGTGGCGCGCAGCTCGCCCTCGAATGGGGCGAGATCGGTCGTGGAGGAAGTCGAAAGCACTGGGTTGGGGCCTCGTTGGGATTCTACGTGCGGAAAATTCGGCATGTCCATGAATGAATCCTCCCGGGCGCGGGAACGGGCGCCCGGGCGACGATGCGTCCATGGAACTCGCACCCATCCCGGTTTCGTCGAGCAGCGCCCGCGGCGCCTACCCATCGGTTCGCGCCCGGCGCATTGCCAGCGTCAAGTTCATGGGGCTGGAAGTGGACGGGGAGCTCGAGGCCGCGCCGTGGGGACGGCCGGCCTCGCGTCCGGGCGGCGGAATCCTCTCCATCGCATTCCGCGTCATCGGTCGCCTGGTGGCGGCGCGGCCCTAGGCGGCTCGACGCGGTTCTTACCGGCCTGCGGCACACACCGCGGGCCGGCTTTTCTTCGTTTGTTATCCTGTATGGCATGGCGATTGCTCGGCTTTGCTCCGGACAGCCGCCGACCCGATGCCGCACCTTTACAACGAGATGTTCGACGCCGATCGCGCGGTGCGCCCGCATTACGCGGCGATCGCGGAGTGGCTCGCTGAAACGCCGCCCGCGCGCATCGCGCAGCACCGGCAAGCGGCCGATCTCCTGTTCCACCGCGTCGGCATCACGTTCGCGGTCTACGGCGAGGCTTCCGGCACCGAGCGGCTGATCCCCTTCGACATCGTCCCGCACGTGATCCCGGGCGAGCGCTGGGACGCGCTGGGCCGCGGGCTTCGCCAGCGCGTGCAGGCGCTCAACCGCTTCCTCCACGACATCTACCACGGCCAGGAGATCGTGAAGGCGGGCGTCATTCCCGCCACGGAGATCCTCGGCAACGCGCAGTTCCGGCGCGAGATGATCGGCGTGGAGGTGCCCGGGAACGTGTACGCGCACGTGGCGGGCGTGGACCTGGTGCGCAACGCCGACGGCGACTACTACGTGCTCGAGGACAACCTGCGCACGCCTTCGGGCGTCTCGTACATGCTCGAGAACCGCAAGATGATGATGCGGCTCTTCCCCGAGCTCTTCGCCAACCAGCATATCCGCCCGGTCGACCACTATCCGGACCTGCTGCTCGAGACGCTGCGCGGCGTGGCGCCCCGCAAGGACGTCTCGCCCGTCATCGTGCTGCTCACGCCCGGCCACTTCAACAGCGCCTACTTCGAGCACGCGTTCCTCGCGCAGCAGATGGGCATCGAGCTCGTGGAGGGCCAGGACCTCTTCGTGCGCAACGACACGGTGTTCATGCGCACGACGCAGGGCCCGCAGAAGGTGGACGTGATCTACCGGCGCATCGACGACGACTTCCTCGACCCGCTCGCCTTCCGCCCGGATTCCATGCTCGGCGTCCCGGGGCTGCTCGCGGCCTACCGCGCCGGCGGCGTCACGCTCGCCAACGCCATCGGCACGGGCGTTGCCGACGACAAGTCGATGTATCCCTACGTGCCCGACATGATCCGCTTCTACCTCGGGCAGGAGCCGATCCTCAAGAACGTGCCCACCTACCGGCTGCGCGACAAGGAGGACCTGGATTACGTGCTCGCCCACCTCGACGAGCTGGTGGTGAAGGAAGCCCAGGGATCGGGCGGCTACGGGATGCTCGTCGGCCCCACCGCGAGCCGCGACGAGCGCGAGCGCTACCGCCAGCGCATCCTCGACGCGCCGGAGCGGTTCATCGCGCAGCCCACGCTGTCGCTGTCGGTCGTGCCCACCTTCTGCGGCGACGGCATGGGCGACCGCCACATCGACCTGCGGCCCTACGTGCTCTCGGGCTTCGAGGTGAACTTCGTCCCGGGCGGCCTTACGCGCGTGGCGCTGCGCGAAGGCTCGCTGGTGGTGAACTCCTCGCAGGGCGGCGGCGTGAAGGACACCTGGGTGGTCGATTGATGGCGCGCGGCGCGAGGCTCGAGGCGCGGGATGCTTAGCCGGGTGGCGTCGAGCCTCTACTGGATGAGCCGCTACGTCGAGCGCGCCGAGAACACCGCGCGCGTGCTGGACGTCGCGTGGCGCATGAGCCTGCTCGTGAAGGAGCCGGCCCTGCAGGACCAGGAGTGGTTCGCGCCGCTCAACATCACGGGCACGCTCTTCCCGTTCTCCGGGCGCCACGACCGGGTGTGCGCGCGCGAGGTGCTGCATTTCATGGCGCTCGACCCCGAGAACCCGTCCTCGATCTACGCCTGCGCGCGGCAGGCGCGCGAGAACGCCCGCGCGGTGCGCGGCTCCATCACCTCCGAGATGTGGGAGGTCCTCAACTCCACCTGGCTGGAGATGCAGCAGATGGACGAGGGCAAGATGGAAGCGCGCGGCATCTCGGCCTTCTTCGACTGGGTGAAGGAGAGGAGCCACCTCTTCCGCGGCGTGACGTTCGGCACCATGCACCGCGACGACGCCTACGAGTTCGCGCGGCTGGGCACGCACATGGAACGCGCCGATTCCACCGCGCGCATCCTCGACGTGAAGTACCACATCCTGCTGCCGAGCGTGAAGGACGTGGGCGGCGCGGTGGACTACTACCAGTGGTCGGCGGTGCTGCGCTCGGTCTCGGCCTTCGAGGCCTATCGAAAGGTCTACCGCGACGTGATCACGCCGCTCAAGCTCGCCGAGCTCCTCATCCTGCGCGACGACATCCCGAGGAGCCTGCGCTTCTGCCTGAACCAGGTGTTCGACACGCTGGGCCACGTGCAGAACGCCCAGTCGGGGGAAACGCTGCGGCGCGCGGGGCAGATCCTCTCGCAGCTGCAATACGGCCGCATCTCCGAGATCTTCGCCGGCGGCCTGCACGAATACCTCACCGAGTTCCTGGAGTCGATGCAGGACCTCTCCTCGAACATCCAGCGCTCGTTCTTTTCCTCCGGCTCCGTCGAGTAGAATCCTCCCATGACCTATTGCGTGGCCTTGCGTCTCGACACGGGGATGATCTTCGCCTCGGATTCGCGCACCAACGCGGGCGTGGACCACATCGCCACGTTCTCGAAGATGCGCGTGTACGAGAAGAAGGACGACCGCGTGATCGTGGTGCTCTCGTCGGGCAACCTCGCCATGACGCAGGGCGTGATCAACATCCTCGAGAAGCACACGCGCGCCCCGGAGGGCACCGAGACCATCTGGACGGCGGCCTCGATGTACGACGCCGCGGAGCTGGTGGGCGACGCGCTTCGCGAGATGCAGCGGCGCGACTCGCCCTTCCTCGCGCAGGCCTCCATCGAGGCCAACGCGAACCTGCTGGTGGGCGGCCAGATCGGCACCGAGCCCCCGCGCCTCTTCCACGTGTACGCGCAGGGCAACTTCATCGAGGCCACCGACGACACGCCCTATTTCCAGCTGGGCGAGAGCAAGTACGGCAAGCCGATCCTCGACCGCGTGGTCTCCATGGCCACGCCGCAGAAGGAAGCCGCCAAGTGCGTGCTGATCTCCTTCGACTCGACCATGAAGTCCAACATCTCGGTGGGCCTGCCCATCGACCTGCTCTGGTACCCGCGCGACAGCCTGCGCGTGGGCCTGCAGCACCGCGTTCGCGAGGGCGATCCCTACTTCACGATGCTGCGCTCGCGCTGGGGCGGCGGCCTGCGGCGCGTCTTCTCCGAACTTCCGGATCCCGACTGGCTCGAATGAAAGGGAGGGTCAGAGCCCTTTTCGGTAGGAAAAGGGCTCTGACCCCATGACCATCAAAGTCGCGCTGCACCACCGCACGCACTACGCGTTCGACCGGCCGGTGTCGTTGTCGCCGCACGAGGTGCGGCTGCGGCCGGCGGCGCACTGCCGCACGCCCATCGAGAGCTATTCGCTCAAGGTGAAGCCCGCCAAGCACTTCCTCAACTGGCAGCAGGACCCGTACGGCAACTGGGTCGCGCGCCTGGTCTTTCCCGAGAAGGCGCGCGAGCTCGAGATCACGGTGGACCTGGTGGCCGAGATGACGGTCATCAACCCGTTCGACTTCTTCGTCGACCCCGCGGCGGTGAGCTTCCCGTTCGCCTACAGCAACGAGAATTTCCGCGAGCTCACGCCCTACCTCGAGCAGTTGCCGCCGACCCCACGGTTCATGGCGTGGGTGGAAAAGGCGCGCGCGCGCTTCCTGGGCGCGCCGATCACCACGATCGACCTCCTGATCGCGGTGAACCGCATGGTGCGCGAGGACGTGAACTACCTGGTGCGCATGGAGCAAGGCATCCAGGCGCCCGAGGAGACGCTCGCGTGCGGCCAGGGCTCGTGCCGCGACTCCGCGTGGCTGCTGGTGCAGATCCTGCGCTACCTCGGCATCGCCGCGCGCTTCGCCTCGGGCTACCTGATCCAGCTCGCGGCCGACCAGAAATCCCTCGACGGGCCGTCGGGGCCCGAGAAGGACTTCACCGACCTGCATGCGTGGTGCGAGGCCTACGTCCCGGGCGCGGGATGGATCGGGCTGGACGCCACCTCGGGCTTGCTGGCGGGCGAGGGGCACATCCCGCTCGCCTGCACGGCGCTACCCGGGAGCGCCGCGCCCGTGAGCGGCATGACCGACGTCGCCGAGACGAAGCTCACGTTCGAGATGTCGGTCACGCGCATCCACGAGGATCCGCGCGTCACGCGCCCGTACACCGATGCGCAGTGGGCGGCCATCGACACGCTCGCATCGCAGGTCGATCGCGAGCTCGCCGACGGCGACGTGCGCCTCACGCTGGGCGGCGAGCCCACGTTCGTCTCCGTCGACGACATGGACGGCGCGGAGTGGAACCACACGGCGCTTTCGCCGAAGAAGCTCGAGCTCGCCACGATCCTGCTGCATCGCCTGCGCGCGCGCTTCGCGCCGGGCGGCATGCTGCACTTCGGCCAGGGCAAGTGGTACCCGGGCGAGCCGCTGCCGCGCTGGGCGCTCTCGTGCTTCTGGCGCAAGGACGGCACGCGCCTGTGGGAAGCGCCCGAGGACGGGCCCAAATCCCCGGCCCCTCGCGAGATCGAGGATGCGCGGCGCATCGCGGTGGAGATCGCGCAAGCGCTCGGCCTCTCCCCGGAGTACGTGATGCCCGCATACGAAGACCCCTGGCGCACGGTGCGCGAGGAGTCGAGCCTGCCGCCCAGCGCGCGACGACTCGCCGAAGCGCTGGGCGACCCGGTGGGCTACGTCCTTCCGCTCAAGGCCGTGGTGCGCCCGAAGCCCGCGAACCAGACGAAGTGGATGAGCTCGCCGTGGCCGCTGCGGCGCGAGAAGATCTTCCTCGCCGAGGGCGATTCGCCCATGGGCTACCGGCTGCCGCTCGGCTCGCTCCCGGAAACGCTCCCCGAGGACGACGAGCCGCAGATCCCGCCCGATCCCTTCGAGCGGCGCGACGCGCTGGGCCGGCGCAAGCCCGCCAAGGCCGCCTCCGGGGCGAAGACCACGCGGCCCCGCCGCACGGCGCCGGGAGCCTCGCGCGAGGTCGTGAAGACGGCGCTCTGCGTCGAGCTGCGCGGGGGAGCCCTGCACGTGTTCCTGCCGCCCATGACGCTGCTCGAGGATTTCATCTCGCTCGTCGGCGCCGTGGAATCGGCGGTGCTCGCGCTCGAGCTGCCCTTGCGCTTGGAGGGATACGCGCCACCGGAGGATCCGCGCCTGGGCCGCTTCGCGGTCACGCCCGATCCCGGCGTGATCGAGGTGAACATCCATCCCGCGAGCAACTGGGAGGAGCTCAAGCACCACGTGGAAGCGCTCTACGCCGAAGCGCGCGAGACGCGCCTC
>Ga0335084_10000214_pt1 | contig 44906 bp, 40 predicted proteins | sample Lox_Sample_44_FD_206721 | JGI IMG/M metagenome (GOLD analysis project Ga0335084, IMG submission 206721) | Soil microbial communities from Loxahatchee National Wildlife Refuge, Florida, United States - Lox_Sample_4.4 | ecosystem: Environmental > Terrestrial > Soil > Wetlands | place: USA...
CAGCGCCGGAATGCCCTGGATGAGATTCAACAAGGGGTAGACGTAGCGGTGGCTGCGGTCCGAGCGTCCCATCAGGAATGCCAGGGCCAGGCCGAGCAGGAACGACATCGTGAGCCCCGCGAAAATGCGCGCTGCCGTGGCGCCGGCGTTCGCCAGGCTCGCGCGGTCGACGAAGATCCCGAGAAACTTCTCGGCGATTGCCGGAACCGGCGGGAACAGGTAGGGCGGAAAGAAATACGACGCGAGCTGCCACGCGAGCACCACTCCGCCCAGCGCGATCAGCGTCTCGGCGCGCGGCTTGTACCAGCGGGTCATCTACTCGAGGCGACCGGCATAGATGCTGCCGGTCGAGGGCGCCTTGGGCAGATGGCCGATCGACTGGCCGGCGCGGTACACCGCTTCGATCTCCTTGCGCAGCTCGCCGGCCGGCTTCACGTTCATGCCCAGGCGGCTGTTGTCGCGGATGAGCTGCTCGACCGCGGCGAGGGCCGGCCCGTCGGCCTTGGGCGAGATCAGCTTCGCCGCCTCCGCGGGGTTGGCCGCGACCCAGTCCGCCGCCTGCCTGTAGGTGCGGTACAGGGCGGGAATGATCGCCTGGTTCTTCTCCACCCAGGCCGTGTGCGCGGCGACCCCGAGATAGGGAATCTTGTCGCCGCCGGCGAACGCGCGCCATTGCTTCGGTATGTCGAGGTCGAGCGTGCGCAGCGACGGCTTCTGCGCGAGCAGCGTCGAGTAGCCGGGCTCCCACAGCTGCACCGCGTCGGCGCGGTCCGCGAGCGCGTAGCCGATCAGTCCCGGGGTCGCCGTGTTGATGATCTCGACCTTGGACAGGTCGACCTTCTGCTGCCGCGCGAACCACTCGACCATCGCGAAATTGGTGGTGCCGCGCGCCGCGGCGAGCTGTTTGCCCTGCAGGTCGGCGAGCGTCTTGATCTCGGGCCTGCCGGTGACCACCGCGCCCCAGAAATCGAACAGGTTGAACAGGTAGCTCACCCGGAGCCCGCGCAGATCCGCCAGACCGACGGTCAGCAGCGCCGCGCTGCCGCCGACCTGGAATTCGCCGCCGTTGAACTGGGCCGCGTAGGCGTCGGGTGTGCGTGACTGGAAGCCGATGTCCAGCCCGTTCGCCTCGTCGAGCTTGCGCGCCTTGATCACCGGCGGCAGGAAGGCGCCGAGCGACGGGGCGCTGAAGATCACGATGTCGATCTTCTGCGACGGTTGTGCCTGCGCCACGCCGGTGAAAAGCCCGAGGAGCGCGGCCAGCATCAGATATTGCGTGAGGCGTTCGAACGCGCACGCTTTCATATATGGCTTCTCCCGTTGTGATGTCGCTTGGCGCAGCCGGAATCAGGTAGTGCATGATCGTACTCCAGATCAGCGATTCCCGTGTGCGGCGTATGCGGGGCGGCGGCGAGCAGGACAGCTCCGCGCTTGCGGAGGGATCGGCCGATCGACTACGGTGTGGCGGAAGGCGGCGGGACGCGCGAGGAGATCGGGGACGGCATGAGCCATCCGGGGGCGACGGCATGACGGTCCGCAGCGCCGGGCGCCTGGCACGGCTCACGGGCGTGGGCTGTACCCGGTTCGGCGAGATCCCCGGCTCGAGCTGGCTCTCGCTCCACGCCGACGCGGCCCTCCAAGCCCTGGCGGACGCGGGCCTGGCCAAGTCCGACGTCGACGGCATCATCTGCGCGTACTCCCTCGTCGAGCCTCACCTGATGCCGAGTTCCGTGGTAGCCGAGTACCTCGGCCTCCGCCCGGCCTGGTCGGCGGCGCTCATGCTCGGTGGGGCCACCGGCTGCGCGGCGGTCATGCAGGCGGCGATGGTGGTGGAGAGCGGCCGTTGCCGTCACGTCCTGGTCGTCGCGGGGGACAACCGCCTGACTGGCATGTCGCGCGATGGAGCGGTGGCGGCGCTGGCCCACGTGGGGCACCCGCAGTTCGAGCTGCCGTACGGGCCCACGATCCCTGCCTTCTACGCCTTGGTGTCCGCGCGCTACATGCACGAGCACGGCGCCATGCCGGAGCATCTGGCGAGCATCGCGGTGACCATGCGCCGCCACGCCGCGCTCCACCCGGGCGCGCAGATGCGGACGCCCATCACGGTCGCGGACGTGCTCGCGTCCCGGATGATCGCCCGCCCGCTCCACCTGCTCGACTGCTGCCTCGTCTCGGACGGGGCGGCGGCGGTGATCGTCAGCGCGGCCGACGCCGCGGCGGGAACGCGACGCGGCGACGTGGCTCTCCTCGGCGCGGGACAGGGGCACACCCACGAGCACCTGAGCCAGGCCCCGAGCCTCACCGACTTCGGCTGTCACGACTCAGCGGCGCGGGCCCTCGGCGAAGCGGGCCTGCGGCCGGCCGATGTCCAGGTGGCCCAAATCTACGACTCCTTCACCATCACGCTCCTGATCGAGCTCGAGTCCATGGGCTTCTTCGCCCGCGGCGAGGCCGGCCCGGCCATCGCCGGGGGCGCGCTCGGTCTCGGCGGCCGGCTGCCCACCAACACGCACGGGGGTCTCCTGTCCTTCGGGCATTCCGGCGCGGCGGGCGGGCTGACCCACGTCGTCGAGGGCGTCTGCCAGCTGCGCGGGGAATGCGGCGAGCGGCAGGTCCAGGGGGCGCGGATCGGTCTCGTGCACGGTGACGGTGGCGTCCTCTCGGCCCACTGCTCACTGGCGCTCGGGCGGATCTGAGGGACAGCCATGACCGATCACGGCAAGCCTTCGCCGCGGATCTCCGCCGAGACGCAGCCCTTCTGGGACGGTTGCCGCCAGGGCGAGCTCCGCTATCAGCTCTGTCGCGGCTGCGGCCGCGTGCAGTTCTACCCGCGGGCGCTCTGCGCGGGCTGCGGGGCGACCTCGCTCGAGTGGCGGCGCTCGCGAGGCGAGGGGAGCATCTACACCGTCACCGTCGTCTACCGCGCTCCGACGCCGGCCTTCCGCGGCGACGTGCCGTATGCCATCGCGCTCGTGGACCTCGACGAGGGCTTCCGCATGATGGCCAACGTGCTGGACCCCGAGCCCGAGAGCCTCGCGATCGGCGACCGCGTCCGGGTCGTCTTCGAAACGCGGGGTGACGTGGCGCTGCCGCAGTTCGAGCGGAGCCGCGGTCCGGCCGCGCCCGCGTCCTGACCCGCGCGTTCACCTGGCGCCGCGCCGGCCGCTCGGGTGTCCGTCCCGGCCGGCGCCTTCCCCCTTGGCCCAACCAAGCAGCCAGAGAAGTCCCAGAAGCGCCGCGCACACGCCGGTGAGGAGGTAGAGGACCGCACGGAAGCCCCCGGTGAGATCGAAGACGGAGCCGACGGTCAGCGGGCCCAGCAGACCGCCGATCTCGGCCGCGGAGAAGAAGATGCCGCCGGCGGCGCCCAGTCGCTGCGATCCGACCTGGCGCGTGTCCATGAGCATCAGCATGGTCACCGCCGTCATCGAGCCGCGCGCGATCCCCTGCAGGACGAGGCCGAAGGCGAGCACCGGCTCGAGCGGGGCCTGGAGAAGCAGCGTCGCGCCGCCCGCGCAGACGAAGAGGGCGGCGAGGATGGCGGACCGGCGGGCGGGCGCGGCCAGCTGCGGCACGATCAGCGCGCCTGCGATCCCGACCGCGGTCGGGACGGCGGCCCACATGCCGGCCGCGCGCGCGTCCATGCCCCGGGCCCGCAGGATCTCCGGCAGCCAGTTGTTGAGGCTGTGGTTGAAAAAGAAGATGCCGAGGCCCATGAGCAGGATGATCCGCACGGACCGCAATCGGAAGAGCCCCGCCAGGACCTGGAGCTGCGAGCCGTCCGTCCCGTCCTCGGCCCGGCGCGCGTGGATCCGGCTGCCGCGCAGCGCGGTCAACGCGAGCCAGGCACAGCCCGCTCCCAGCGCGAACACGGCGTAGCAGACGAGCGCCCGCCGCCAGCTTCCTCCGACGAGCGGCATCACCAGGCTGTTGGTGAGCGACAGCGCGGTGACATTGCCGAGGGCGGAGCCGGTGACGTACAGGCCCATGGCAAGACCCCGCTCCTTCCCCTCGAAGCATTGCCCGATGAGCTTCGGTCCGCCCACCGAAACGAGCGGGCCGCCGAGACCGAATAGGGCGACCGCGACATAGAGGCCCAGGTAGCTGCCGGCGCCGGCCCGCAAGAGCGCCGAGCAGCCGATGATGACGGCGGACGCGAACAGGCAGGCGCGGAGGCCGAAGCGGTCGAGCACCGATCCGCACGGCGCGGCGGAGGCGATGTACACGAGCGGCCAGGCGCCGAAGATGCTGCCCATGGCCGCGTGACTGAGGCCCAGCTCGGCGGTGATCGGTCGCACCAGCGGAGCCATCGAGGCCGCCACGAGGCCGAACGCGTAATAGATGAGCCAGCTCCCGGCCAGCAGCGCCCATCGGAACGGGTGCGCGGCCGGCGCCGTGGGCGCCGACTCCGGTCCGCCGGGCCTCGGCTCTTGCATTCAGCCAGTGAATATCCGGAATGCCGGTCACCGCAATGAGGCGCGTGCACCATTAGGTCCGGGGACCCTGGTCAGCGGGAGAGGAGCACCACGCCGAGGACGATCAGCGCGGAGCCCACGACGACGCGCCAGGTGAGCTTCTCCGCCGCGCTCGGGAAGAGATACGCCAGGAGAAGGACGAAGAGGGGCGCGGTGCCCGCCAGCGGGATGACCACGCTGACCTCGCCGAAGCCCAGCGCCAGCAGCAAGAGGAAGACCCCCCCGTTCTCCGCGATCCCGCCGCCGATGAAGTAGAGGAGGCTCCGCCGGTCGCAGCGGATCGCGCCTCGGTTCCCCGAAGCCGCCACGAACGCGCTCGACGCCACCATGGCTGCCGTGATGTTCATGGCGGAGCCGAAGAGCGGTCCCGCGTGGCCCAGGCCCAGCTTGCGCGCGATGGCGACCACGCCGAAGCACGAGGCCGCGACGAACGGATAAACGAGATGCCGGGCGCGGAATCCACCCTGCTTGCCGCTCAGCGAGAGGAGGATGGTGCCGGCGACGATGACCAGGGTCCCGGCGAGGATGGGCAGGGTCACGTGCTCGCCCAGCACCACGATGGCCAGCACGCTCGAGATGAGCGGCGCCAGGTTGCCGACGGCGGAGGCGACCGAGGCGCCGACCTTCTGGATGGACACGACCCTGAAGAAGCGGCCGCCCGTGGTGCCGACGAGGCCGGAGAAGACGAAATAGGGCACCGCGCGCCAGCTGTACTCGTCGAAGGGGACGAGCAGGAGCGTGGCCGACCACAGGGTGATCATGCCGACGAGGATGTTGATCCAGAATCCGGCGAAGAAGTTGGAGCGGCGGAGCCCGCGCTGGATGAGAGCGGCCGCGACGGCCGAGCAGAGGGCGCTCGACAGCGCCATCACCTGCGGTGCGAGCGCCAACCCGTGCTCAGCCGATCTCGGCGCGAATGCGGTCGTGCAATCGGGCCAGCGAGTCGGCGATGGCGTCGACGGACCGCGCCCCGGCCTGGAAGATGGCCGTGGCGTTGAGCGTCACCCAGCCAAACCCCATGGCCTTGAGCTCGGCGACGCGGGCCAGCACGGCATCGTGGTTCGCGTAGAAGCTCTTCCCCGCGGCGTCGCGGGGTGGAGTGGCGACCATGCTCTGCAATCCGATGGCGCCGGGATCGCGGCCGGCCTCCTCGGCGTGGCGGCGAATGGCCCCGATGGCGTGCCGCGCGCTGTCCGCGTCGGTGACCCGGCTCGCCAGCCAGCCATCGCCGAGCCGCCCGATGCGACGGAACGCGGGCTCCGAATTCCCCCCGATCCAGATCGGCAGGCGGCCGCCCTGCGGCGGCTTCGGCTCCATGCTCATGGCCACCGTCCGGTAGTGCGCGCTCTCGAAGCTGACCTCGGCCTCGCTCCAGTAGGCGCGCAGCAACCGGATGGCCTCGTCCATGCGCGCGCCCCGCGTCCGAAAATCTTCCCCGAGCGCCTCGTACTCCGATTCCTGCCAGCCCACCCCGACGCCCAGCCGGACCCGGCCACCCGAAAGCGTGTCCAGCGTGCTCACCTGCTTCGCGACCAGCGCAGGCTGGCGCTGCGGCAGCACGAGCACCTCGGTGCCCAGCGTCACGCGCGAGGTGACGGCGGCCAGGTAGGCCAGCGTCATGAACGCCTCGAGGATGGGCATGCCGGGGTTGTACGGACCCTTGGGGCGCCCTTCGATAGGGACGCCCATGACCACGTGGTCGAAGATGTCGATGTGGTCATACCCGATCCGCTCGATGGCCTGGGCGAGGCGGAGCACCGCTGCCGGCCCTTCTCGATAGGACACGCTCGGAAACTCGACTGCCAGCTTCATGGCGCGCCTCTTCGGAGCCACCGGTCGTGATGCTCTCGGAGCACCGCGATCGCCTCGTCGCCCGAGGCGACACATCGAGGGATGGTGATGTCCTCCGGGTTGGCCAGCGGCGGGTCGGCGGTGAGCATGGCTGTCCGCGCCCATTCGACGAGACCCGGCCACATCCGGCCCACGAGGATCAACGGCATGTCGCCGCCCAGGTGACCGACCTGGAGCAGTTGCCAGATCATCATCATCTCGAGCACGGTGCCGATCCCGCCCGGCGCCACGACGAATGCGTCCGAGCTGAGCACGAACTGGTGGAGCCGCGTGAAGAAGGTGCGATGCTCGAAGGCCATCCCGACGAAAGCGTTGACGTCCTGCTCGAACGGCAGGGCGATCCGGATCCCCATAGACTGCGCCGTCCCTCCGCCCTCCGCCGCGCCTTCGTTGGCAGCCTGCATCAGCCCGGGCCCTCCGCCGGTGACGATGTCGCAGCCGAGCTCGCCCAGCACGCGGGCCACCCGCTTGGTTTCCTCGTATCCGACGCTGCCGGGTCTGACCCGTGCTGAGCCGAAGATGGAGACACGGTACCGGTCCCGTCGAGACGGCTTGAGCCTGGTCAGGTTGTTGACGACATCCCACAAGCCGAGAACGGACTCGACCAGCACCTCCTTGACGGCGTCCTCGTCCGACAGGCTGACAGTTCCGTCTCGCCCCTCTTGACCCCCGCCAGCGCTCATGGATTGCGCCTCCCGTCCTTTCGATCGGTCGCGATCCCAGTCACGTCTCCCGCCGGTCCGTGGCCGTGGATCTTCATCCGTAGGCATCCCCTGTCAGCGCGTGAAGTGATCGTTGTGGCGAACGTGACCGCGTTAAGGATATACACTGACACGGTCATTGTTTCCATCGGCGTTTTGATCAGAAGGTGAGGGGGCGATGAGCAAAACCCTTCGCACGAGTATAGGCTTCGCCGCGATTGTCGAGTCCGGCGCGGGCGTGCTCGACGTCAAGAGCGCGGCGCCGGGGCCCCGCGGCCGCCTGCCGCTGACGGCCGAAATGCTCCGCGACAGCCCGAGCGGCGACATCTTCGGGCTGACCCAGAACGCGGGCATGGGCTGGGATCCGCGCGAGCTGGGCCGCCCGCAGTACCTCATGCTCTCCACGCAGGGCGGCGTGCGCGCCGCCGACGGCCGCCCCGTCGCGCTCGGCTACCACACGGGGCACTGGGAGGTCGGCCTCCTCATGCAGGCCGCGGCCGAGGAGCTGGCGCGCCTCGAGTGCCTGCCCTTCGCCGCCTTCTGCTCCGATCCCTGTGACGGGCGGACGCAGGGCACGACCGGCATGATGGACAGCCTCGCGTATCGCAACGATGCGGCGATCGTCTTTCGCCGGCTGATCCGTTCCTTGCCGACGCGCAAGGGCGTGCTGGGCATCGCCACCTGCGACAAGGGCCTGCCCGCCATGATGCTGGCGCTCTCGGCCATGCGCGATCTGCCCTGCGTGCTGGTGCCGGGCGGCGTGACGCTGCCGCCGACGGACGGCGAGGACGCGGGCAAGGTCCAGAGCATCGGCGCGCGCTTCGCACAGGGCGAGCTAAGCCTCGAAGAGGCGAGCGATCTCGGCTGCCGCGCCTGCGGGTCTCCGGGGGGCGGCTGCCAGTTCCTCGGCACCGCGGCGACATCGCAGGTGGTGGCCGAGGCCCTCGGTCTGTCGCTGCCGCATTCGGCGTTGGCACCCTCGGGCCAGCCCGTCTGGCTCGACATGGCGAAGCGCTCCGCGCGCGCGATGGTCGCCCTCCACGCCCGCGGCCTCGCCACGCGCGACGTCGTGACGGACGCGGCCGTGCGCAACGCGATGGCCGTCCACGCGGCCTTCGGCGGCTCGACGAATCTCCTCCTGCATCTGCCCGCTGCTGCGCACGCCGCCGGACTCAGACGGCCGACCGTGGAAGATTGGAACGAGGTCAATCGCCGCGTGCCCCGGCTGGTGGACGCGCTGCCGAACGGGCCGAAGAATCACCCGACCGTGCGCGTGTTCCTCGCGGGCGGAGTGCCTGAGGTGATGCTGCACCTTCGCCGCGAGGGATTGCTCGATCTCGGCGCGCTGACGGTGTCGGGCGACACGCTCGGGCGCGTGCTCGACTGGTGGGAGAGCTCGGAGCGGCGGCGAGTGCTGCGCGAGCGCCTGCGGGCCGCCGACGGCGTGGATCCGGACGACGTCATCATGAGCCCAGAGCGCGCCCGGAAGGCCGGGCTCACGAGCACGGTCACGTTTCCGCGCGGCAACCTGGCGCCAGAAGGCTCGGTGATCAAGAGCACGTCGATCGATCCCTCTGTGGTGGACGCGGACGGCGTCTACCGCAGGACCGGCCCCGCGCGCGTCTTCACGCGCGAGCGCGACGCCATCGCGGCCATCAAGAGCCAGGGCCCGGGCCGGCTCAGGCCGGGCGACGTGCTGGTCCTGATCTGCCGCGGCCCCCTTGGAGCAGGGATGGAAGAGATCTACCAGATCACGTCCGCGCTCAAGCATCTCTCGTGGGGGAAGGAAGTCGCGGTGATCACCGACGCGCGCTTCTCCGGCGTCTCCACGGGCGCCTGCATCGGCCACGTCGGGCCGGAAGCGCTGGCCGACGGGCCCATCGGCCGCGTCGTCGAGAACGACATGATCCGCATCGTCGTGGACAGGAACCGGCTCGAGGGCAGCGTGGACCTCGTCGGCCACGGCGAGAAGATCTTCGAACCGGATGAAGGCGCGCGCGTGCTGGCAAGCCGCCCGCCGCGCCCCGACCTGACGCCCGACAAGGACCTGCCCGAGGACACGCGGCTCTGGGCGCTGCTCCAGCAGGCAGGCGGCGGGACATGGGGCGGCTGCGTTTACGATGTGGACGCGATCGCGGCCGCCCTCGCGCGGAAACCCCAGCGCGACTAGCCGCGTGGGAGCGTGCGATCGCCTTGTTCAGAAAACCTGTCGCCTGAGGCAGCCCGAAGTGCCCTTTTCTATTTCGTGTACTTGAACGACACGTTCACCCGAGCTCGAAAGGACGTGACCTTGCCCTTCTCGATGGTCACGTCGAGCCTCGAGACCTCGCCGACCCTGAGCTCGCGCAGCGTTTTGCCCGCGGTCTGCACCGCGTTCTTGACCGCATCCTCCCAGGACACCTTGCTCGTTCCCACCAGGTCCGTCACCCGATAGACGCTGTTGCTTGCCATTGCCTGCCTCCTTGCGGGGGTGGTGTGTTCCCACAGCCAGCGTGTGCGGGGAGGATAGTCGAGGGTCGCCGGCGGAGCAAGCGGCAAGAAACAGCCGTGCTCAGCGCCCCGCAGCGCCGGGGGGATACCCCTCGGGCGCGGCAGGTCATGACTGGGAACGGGATTCGTGCTATCTACGCTTCAGCGTATGAGCCGACTCGCGCTCGCCGCCCTTGTCGCTTTGCTGATCGCCGCTCCGGTAGCGGCCGCCGATGATACCCGGGAAGCCTGGGCCGCGCTCGTCAATGGCGGTCATGTCGCACTGATCCGCCATGGCAACGCGCCGCCCGGCTACGGAGGCGACCCGCCCGGTTTCAAGATCGACGACTGCGCGACCCAGCGCAATATGGATGAGAAGGGGCGGGCGCAATCGAGGGCGGTCGGCGAGGCCTTCCGCCGGCACGGCGTGCGCGTCGACAAGATCCTCTCCTCGCCCTGGTGCCGCTGCCTGGAGACGGCGCGGCTGCTGGCGCTCGGCCCGGTCGAGAATGCCGGAGTCGTCGCCGCCTCCGACAAGAGCCCGGAACGGCTCGCCGCGCTGAAGCAGATCGTGGCCGCCTGGCGCGGGCCGGGCACGCTCGTGGTGGTGACTCACGCTCTGACGGTTCAAGCGCTGGTCGGCATCATGCCGGGCCAGGCCGAGACCGTGGTGATCAGACCGAAGCTCGGCAAGGAGCCTGGGGTCGACGTGGCCGGCAGGATCCCCGTTCCCGAGTAATTTCAAATGAAGTGGGTTCGGGTCATCAGAAAATGACGAAGACGTAATTCTGCCGCAGCGAAGCACGGGTAGCCTTCCATCCGGAACGTCGACCTAAAACCCGATACTGGAGGGACACCCGTAATGAGAATCCGCTTGCTCGTCTTGCCGCTCCTGGCTTTACTGCTGATCGCCCCTGCCGCTCAAGCGGCGCCCACGCTGATCGCGGTTGGGAGCATCAGCGGGACGTACGAGGATTTCGCGCTCGAGACGGCCGCGCCGCTGGAAAACGGAATCCCGGGTAACCGTCTTGGCGGCATCGGCTCCGGCCTCGCCTACGCGGGCGGCAACATCTTCCTGGCGCTGCCGGACCGCGGCGCGAACGCGAAGCCGTACAACTCCCTGGTGGACGACACGGCCTCCTACATCCCGCGGTTTCACACGCTCCACATGAGTCTGGCGCCCAGCGATCCCGGCTCGGCGCTCCCGTTCACGCTGACGCCGATGCTCGTTGACACGACGCTGCTGTCCAGCAAGAGGCCCCTCGTCTACGGCACGGGCGCCGGGCTCGGACTCGGCAGCGGGGCGCCCGCGCTGAACGCCGCCGATCATACGCACTACTTCACCGGCCGCTCGGACAACTTCGACCCGTCGAAGCTCTCTACCAGTCCGCTCAACGCGCGGCTCGATCCGGAAGGGATTCGCGTCTCCGGCGACGGCCGCCGCGTCTTCATCTCGGACGAGTACGGTCCCTACGTGTACGAGTTCAAGCGTTCCAGCGGGCGGCGAGTCCAGGCCTTCGCTATGCCGGACAACCTCGCCGTCACCAACCTGAGCGCCGTGGGGAACACGGAGATCAGCGGCAACACGGCCGGCCGTGTCGCCAACAAGGGCATGGAAGGTCTCGCGATCACGCCGGACGGCAAGACGCTGGTCGGCGTCATGCAGGCGCCGCTGATCCAGGACGGCGGCAAGATCATCCGGATCGTCACCGTCGACATCGAGACGGGCGGGACGCATCAGTATGCCTACGCGCTGACGACGGGCACCGGCGTGAGCGAGATCCTCGCCGTCAACAACCACGAGTTCCTGCTGGACGAGCGTGACGGCAAGGGGCTGGGGGACGGCAGCGCGGCCGTCATGAAGCAGCTCTTCAGGATCGACCTGGCCGGCGCGATCGACGTCAGCGGGATCAGCGGCGCCGCGAATCTCGCCCCGTTCGCGGTGGCGAAGACCCTGTTCCTCGATGTCGCCGGAGCGCTCACCGCGAGCGGCGTCAGCGCGATCCACATCCCGGCCAAGCTCGAGGGGATCGCCTTCGGCCAGGACGTGGTGGTGAGCGGCGTCCCGAAGCACACGCTGTACGTGGCGAACGACAACGACTTCACCAGTGCCACCGCGGACAAGAACAACGTCGTCGTGGACAACCCGAACCAGTTCTTCGTGTTCGCCTTCGGCGACGCCGATCTGCCGGGCTTCGTGCCCCAGGCGTTCAAGCAGTATCGGTACGAGGACGACGATCGCGACGAGCGCTGATGAAGAGATAGCGTGCGCCGCTGCCCGCCCGCTTCCGGGTTCCCGGAAACGCGTGGGCAGCGGCGCGGCGCCCCTGGCGTCGGGTGCGGAGCGGTCCGCTACGACTTGGGCGGCGTCACCTGGATGGCCACGGCTTCCGTGTACCGGAGGACGACGTCGTCGCCCACCTTCACCTCGCCGAGCCTCTTGACCCGCGGGTCGACCTTGAGGGTCCTCACATTGCCCTCGGGCCCCTTCAGCGTGAGCAGCCGCTTGTCGTAATTGATCTTCTCCACCTTGGCGCTGATCTCGACGGTGCTGACGGCGATGCCCGCGGGCTTCTTGCCCTTCGGAGCGACGCTGACCGCCTGCGTCTCCGCCGCGTCCGCCGGCTCACCGGCCTTGCGGACGAAGAGCGCGATCGACTCGAGGTATCGCACCTTCAGCGTGTCGCCGACCTTGACCTGATCGAAGTTCTTGGCGTCCGGACCCACCTTGAGCGTGACCGTGCGGCCCCGGGGTCCCTTGAGCGTCACCGTGCGCTTGTCCTTGTCGATAGCCTCGACGGAGGCGTTGATGGCTGTGACGTCGGCGATCACCACGCCCGGGCTGTCGGCGGGGGCGGCCGCCGCGGGCTTGTCGGCTGGCGCGGGCGGCTTGGCGGCGGGCGCCTGCGCCCACACAAGGGGAGCACTCAGCGCGAGAGTGAGAGCGAATGCGAGCGATCCACGAGTCCAGGCTTTCAATGTGAATCTCCTTTGTGAGGGGTTCTTCGGGCAACTAGCTGCGGTAGCTCGTCTGGTCGGCCTTCATGTCCTTGTTGAGCTTGCGCGAGAGGTGAAGGCCTTCCAGCACGAACTCGAGCGCTGAGGCGATCTCCGGAGGGCTCTTGGCGCCCAGCTTCTTGCAGGCGGCGTGGAGCGGGCGCGCCTCGCCGATCTGCCGCACGTAGGCGTCCGACGGCATCACGTCGGAGACGTCCACCTTGAGCCCGCCCTGGAAGGCCGCCACCACCTCCTCGAGGTCGGCGCCCGAGAAGGCGCGGTTGAAGACGCTCAGCACCGCCTTCTGCGCGAGCTTGCCGAGGATCTTCTCCTCGCTGGCCTCGCCCACCGTCTCCAGCTCGATCTTGCCGGAGGTCGAGGCGAGCATCGCGTCGAGGTCGCTCACGCGCGGGCAGGCGAGGGGCTCGCCGAGACGGATCGCCCGCTTGAGGGCGCTCGAGAGCAGGTTCTCGTAGTTGCAGATGCTCACGCGCACGGAGACGCCCGAGCGCTGGCTGATCTCCGCGGAGCGGCGCGCGAGGTGGGTCATCTCCGCGACGATCTGCTTCATGTACTCGGGCGCGCGCGTCTCGACGGCGTCCGCCGCGAAGCGCGTCCGCTCCGTCTCCATGATGTCGATCTCGTGCTGGATCCTCGCGGGGTAGTGCGTCCTGATCTGCGAGCCGAAGCGGTCCTTGAGCGGCGTGATGATGCGGCCGCGGTTCGTGTAGTCCTCGGGGTTGGCCGAGGCGACCACGAAGAGATCCAGCGGCAGGCGGACCTTGTAGCCGCGGATCTGGACGTCGCGCTCCTCCATGATGTTGAGGAGACCGACCTGGATGCGCTCGGCCAGATCAGGCAGCTCGTTGATGGCGAAGATGCCGCGATTCGTCCTCGGCAGGAGCCCGTAGTGGATCGTCAGCTCGTCGGAGAGGTAGCGCCCCTCGGCGACTTTGATCGGATCGACCTCGCCGATGAGGTCCGCGATGGTGATGTCGGGCGTCGCGAGCTTCTCGCCGTAGCGGTGATCCCGCGGGAGCCACGCGATCGGCGCGCGGTCGCCGTTCTCCGCGACGAGATGGCGCCCCGCCGGGGAGATCGGCGCGAAGGGGTCGTCGTTGGTCTCGCAGCCCGCGAGCGCCGGCACGTCTTCGTCCAGCAGCCCGACCATGAGCCGCGCGATCTTCGTCTTGGCCTGGCCGCGCTCGCCCAGGAAGACGATGTCCTGCCCGGAGAGGATGGCGTTTTCGATCTGGGGCAGGACGGTGTCCTCGTAGCCGACGATGCCGGGGAAGAGCGGGGCGCCCGCCTTGAGCCGCTTGACGAGGTTGTCGCGGAGCTCCTGCTTGACCGACTTCGAAGTGTACCCGCTCGCGCGGAGCTCGCCGACCGTCCCGGGCCTGGTCACGCGCTCACTATGCCGCGAGGACCGCGGCCTGTCAATCGCGCGCCTCGCGCGGGGGCAGGAGGTAGCCCAGGAGGAGCACGTTCAGGTGCACGAGGAGGAGCTTGTTCCAGGCCACGGAGGCATCGAGAGCCTCCCGCGGATCGCTGACCTCGTCCCGGAGCACGCCGGCGATGGCCGTCTGGGCGAGGCTCATGGCGCCCACCATGAACTCCGACGGCACCTTGCCGCCGGGCCCGTACTCGCGGTGGCTGTGGGAGAGCGCGATGGCCAGGAGATAGTAGACGAAGCCGTGCGTCATCGCGACCTCGGACGACTCGCGGAGCCACCGCGCGAGGCTGTGCTTGCGCCGCTCGATGCGCGTGAGATCAGCCTCCCCGTCCTCGCCCACGAAGAACCGCTTCGTCTCGGGGAACTTCAGGAAGTGGTCGTAGAGCGCGGTCGTGATCGCTTCCCCGTGTTTGAGCACGAGCGGCGCGGTGCGGCGAATCATCTCGATCTCGGCGTCGGCCAGGCCCACGAAGGCCATGTGCAGGCGGACGAAGCCTTCCATGTCCGCGCCCGGATGCGGGCGCCCGGTCTCGCTCATGGCCCCGAGCATACGCTATGCTCCTGGCGTGCGTCCTTACGCGCTGATCGCCGCGCTCGTCCTGCTCGCGGAGCCGGCCGGAGCTCAAACGGGCGGCTGGCTCGTTCAGCCGCCCGCACCGTGGAATGTCCCGGGCGCGCTGCTGCCCGCCGCGCCGGCGCCCTCGGGCGATGCGCCCACCGACCCGCGCTGCATCGGCACGATCCGGGAGGCGCAGACTCCGCAGGAGCAGGCCCTGGTCGAGGCCGGCTGGTCGCTCGTCGGGAAGCCGCGGGTCTCGGGACGGACGACGGTCCTGCTGGCCGAGGCGTCCGTGGACGGCATGTGCCGGCCGTGGCAGTTCCAGGCCTTCGTCTTCGTCGGCCTGCGCTTCGCGGGGACGCTGTCGCCCACCGTGATGGACTCGCGCACCGACGGCGCCCTCGCCGAGATCCGCTTCATGTCCGGCTACCAGCTCGAGGCCGCCTTCCTCCGCTACGCCGACGACGATCCGCTCTGCTGTCCCTCGCGCATCTCCGCCGTGCGCTACCGGATCGACCTCCCGGCCACGCTGCCGCGAGTCGTGCCCATGTCCGTCTGGTCCCGTCCCACCCGCCCCGACTAGGCCGAGAACGCGCCCGTCCAGGAGAGGAAGCCCAGCAGGGTCTCGTTGAAGCAGTCGCCGTGCTCGCCGATGAAGCCGGGCCCGCCCGGCAGCCGCTGGAAGCGCGCGTTCGGCAGCGCCCGCGTCAGCGCACGAGCGAGGCGCGGCGGTGTCAGCCTGTCGTCGGCGCCCGCCACCACGAGGGCCGGGTGGGTGATCTCGCCGAGCCGCCCGCCGTGAATCGGCGAGCGGGCCAGCGTGAGCGACCTGACGCGGTCGGGATGGCGGAGCGCCACCTCCTGCGCGACGAGACCGCCCGTCGACAGCCCGACCAGATGGGCTCGCTCGATGCCGAGATGATCGAGCAGCGCGACCGCGTCGCCCGCCATCCGGGGAATGGCGCGGGCGGGATCCGCGGGCATCTCCCGACGGTCGAACGTGATGATGCGGTAGCGCGATTCGAGGGCGCGCCGCTGATGCGACCAGTGCGAGCCCCTCACGCACAGCCCGTTCAGGAAGAGAACCGGCGGGCCCGTGCCCGAAATGTCGTACTGGATGCCGATGCCCGTCATCGTTGCCGTCGCCATGTGAGCCTCCTTGTGTGATTACAGCTAGCCACCCAAGGGGCAAGTCGGATGCCACGCGATTTTTCCGAGGGAAGTCAGGGCTTTAGCGAGATTGACCGCTGCTCAATGTCTGCTGCCGGTGGTAAGAACCTGAGCAGTTGTGCGCACTCCTGGACCGGCCCGCCGTGCTACCATGCGCCCGTCCCAGGAACCCACACGCCCGGAGGACGCATGAACGCCGCCGACCTCGCGTATGCCCCGGCCACAAAGCTCGCCGCGCTCATCCGCTCGAAGAAGGTCTCGCCCGTCGAGATCACGCGCGCGCTCCTCGCGCGCATCGAGCGCGTGAATCCCAGGCTCAACGCCTTCTGCACGCTGACGGAGGACGCGGCGATGAAGGCCGCCCGCGCCGCCGAGCAGGCGGTCATGAAAAAGAAGAAACTCGGCCCGCTCCACGGCATCCCGTTTTCGATCAAGGACCTGACTTTCACCAAGGGTGTGCGGACGATGTCCGGCTCGCGCATCTTCGCCGAGCGCGTGCCCGAGCACGACGCCCCCTTCGTGCGGCGGCTCAAGGAGGCGGGCGGGATCATGGTCGGCAAGACCACCACGCCCGAGTTCGGCTGGAAGGCGCTGAGCGGCTGCCCGCTGACGGGCGACACGCGCAACCCCTGGGACCAGCGGATGAACACCGGCGGCTCCTCCGCGGGCGCCGCCGCCGCCGCGGCCGCGGGGCTGGGCCCGCTCCACCACGGCTCCGACGGCGCGGGCTCGATCCGCGTGCCCTCGGCCTTCTGCGGCGTCTTCGGCCACAAGCCCTCCTACGGCCGCGTGCCGCAGTGGCCCGTGTCCAACAACGACTACACGACGCACAACGGGCCCATGACCCGCACCGTCGGCGACGCCGCGCTCATGCTCTCCGTGATGGCGGGGCCCGACGACTGGGACCGCACCTCGCTCGACGCCGAGCCTGAGGACTACATGAAGAAGCTCCAGCGCGGCGTCAAGGGCCTGCGCGTGGCGTGGAGCCCGAACCTCGACAGGCTCCCGGTCGACCCCGAAGTGGCGGCCGTCGTGAAGCGCGCCGTGGCGGCGTTCACCGAGCTAGGCGCCAAGGTCGACGAGGTCCAGACCAACTTCGCCGACACCCATGACATGATCCGCATGATGTGGCCCGCGCATTACGCGGGCACGTGGTCGCAGTATTTGCCGAAGTGGCGCGACAAGATGGACCCGGGGTTCGTCGCATGCATCGAGGACGGGCTTCGCGTGAGCCTCGCGGACTACATCGACATGCGCGGCAAGAAGATGACGCACTGGGATTCCGTCCGGCCTCTGTTCGAGAAGTACGACCTTCTCCTCACGCCGTCGGTCTCCGTCGCGGCCTTCCCGCTGGGCCGCCTCAACCCCGAGCACTGGCCCCAGCATGCGTGGGACTGGATCGGCTGGGCGTCCTTCTCGTATCCTTTTAACTTCACCGGCCAGCCCGCCTGCTCGCTTCCGGCCGGCTTCACCAAGGCGGGGCTGCCCGTCGGTCTCCAGGTCGTCGGGCGGCGCTGCGCCGATCTCACCGTGCTCCAGGCCGCCGCCGCCTTCGAGCGAGCGCGGCCCTGGCAGCAGAAACGCCCCGCGCTCGACTGAGGGAGGGCCGCCATGGACCCGTCTTCCGTGAAGGCGCTCTGCTTCGACGTGTTCGGTACGGTCGTGGACTGGCGCTCGAGCATCATCAGGGAGAGCGAGGCGTTCGGCGCGTCGCGCGGGTTCAGCGTGGACTGGGCCGCCTTCGCCGACCGCTGGCGGGCGATGTACCAGCCGGCCATGGAAGAGGTGCGGAGCGGCAAGCGGAGCTGGACCAGGCTCGACGACCTCCACCGAGAGAGCCTGGGCAAGCTCGCCCTCGAGTTCGGCCTCATGGGCGTGATGGCCGGCGAGCTCGACGAGCTCAACCGCGCCTGGCACCGCCTCGATCCGTGGCCCGATGCCGTGCAGGGCCTCACGCGGCTCAAGCGCAAGTACGTCCTCGCCACGCTGTCCAACGGCAACGTCGCGCTCATGGTCAACATGGCGAAGCGCGCAGGACTGCCGTGGGACGCGATCCTCGGCGCCGAGGTGACGCGCTACTACAAGCCGCAGCCCGGCTGTTATCTCGGGACGGCGGCTTTCCTCGGGCTCAAGCCGGGGGACTGCGCGCTGGTCGCGGCGCACAACAACGACCTCGCGGCGGCCCGGGCGCTCGGCTTCAAGACCATGTTCGTCACGCGCCCCACCGAACACGGCCCCGGGCAGACGAAGGACATGACGGCCGAGAAGGACTGGGACGTGGTGGCGCGGGATTTCATCGACCTCGCGGACCAGCTCGGCTGCTGATGTGACGGCGCCGGCCTGGCTCGACCGGGCCGAGTACCCATTCGCCCCGCACTGGCTCGACCTGCCGGCGGGGCGCATGCACTACGTCGACGAGGGGCGGGGGCGGCCGATCGTCTTCGTCCACGGCACGCCCGACTGGTCCTTCGTGTGGCGCCACCTGATCACGGCGCTCTCGCCGCGGCACCGCTGCATCGCGCCGGACGGTCTCGGCTTCGGCCTCTCGGACAAGCCCCGGGGCTACTCGTACGCGCCGGCCGAGCAGGCGGCCAATCTCCGGCGGCTGATCGACGCCCTCGCGCTGAAGGACATCACGCTGGTGCTCCACGACTTCGGCGGTCCATTCGGCCTGTCGTACGCCATCGACAAGCCGGCGAACGTCAAGAGCCTCGTCCTGCTGAACACGTGGATGTGGTCGCTCCGCGGCGATCCGCACTACGAGCGCTTCGGCCGGCTCTTCGGCGGCGCGCTCGGCCGCTTCCTCTACCTGCGGCTGAATTTCTCGGTGCGCGTCATCATGAAGCAGGCCATCGCGGACAAGTCGCGCTTCCCGCGCCGCATCCAGGAGCAGTACGCGCGGCCGTTCGGCACGGCCGCCGACCGCGTGGCCACCCACGCCTACGCGCGCGCGCTCCTCGGCGCAGGCGAGTGGTACGACGGCCTCTGGCGCCGCCGAGAGAAGATCCGCGACATCCCCACGATGATCCTCTGGGGCATGAACGACCAGGCCTTCCGCGAGGAGGAGCTGAATCGCCTCCAGACGGTCTTCTTGCGCAAGCGCACGGCCTGCTTTCACGACGCCGGCCACTTCCCCCACGAGGAGCGCTCCGAGCGCGTCGTCGCTCTCGTGGAGGAATTCCTCGCCGGCTAGACGGGGTTGACGGCGCCCGCGCCGACGAGGGTGCGCGCCAGCTCGATCTCGCCGAAGTGGGTCATGCCGTGGGTCAGGCAGACCATGCCCAGCGCTCGCATCGCGTGCATCTCGCCGAGCGGCTTGATGGTCACCATGCGGTCCAGCAGCGCCTGGTCGTTCTTGGCGATCATCGCGTCCGTCGCGGCCCACACCTTGCTCATGTATTCCTTGAATGCGCCCAGGTCTTTGATGCGGAGCGCCTGCGCCTCGGCCACCGGCATGCCCGTGCCTTGCGCGATTTCCGGCATGCCCGTCTTCGCCGCGTAGCCCTGCGCGACCCAGATCGGCGGCGTCTTGTTCTGGAGGATGTACTGGACCACGTTGTCCTCGGTGCGCGCGTAGTGCCAGAGCCCCCACGCGATGGTGTTGGCCTTGGGGTTGCCGCCCGGGATGGCGTGGAGCTGCTCGGGCGTGATGTTGTCGAGCTGCTTGTCCATTTGGCTGTGGAGCTGCTTGAGGCCGCCGTGGATGAACTCGATCGCCGTGATCATGGATGCCCCCTCCGTGTGGGCCTGCCCATCTTACTCTGCGGCGCGAGCCCCCGGCGCTCTTCCATCTCCTCGAGCGTGCGCGGCCAGTCCGCGCGCAGGAGCCTCGACAGTGCGCGGTCGGCGAGGAGCTTGCCGCCGGTCTGGCATTTTGCGCAGTAGTTGGTCTCGTTGTCGGCGTGGCGGATGCGCTGGACGGGCGCGCCGCAGTCGGGGCAGGGCTTGCCGTAGCGGCCGTGGACGGCCATGTCGGGCCTGAAGGCCGTGACGCCTTCGGGGAAGTCGGCCCCCGCCGCGCTCCGGAGGCGCACGATCCAATCGAAGAGCGTAGCCCGCGTCGCCTCGTAGAGCCGCGCGTGCTCGCCGTCGCTGAGTGCCCGCGTCTGCCTCACCGGCGAGAGCCGTGCCCTGTGCAGGATCTCGTCGGAGTACGCGTTGCCGATGCCGGAGAGGATGTGGGGGTCAGTCAGCGCGCGCTTGAGCGTGTGGTTCTCCCGCGTGATCGCGGCGCTGAACTCCTCGGCCGTGCAGGCGAGAGGCTCGACTCCGCCCGCATCGAGCGCGTCGAGCGCCTCGCCGCCCTTCAGCAGGTGAATCGCCGCGCGCTTCGTCGTGCCCGCCTCGGTGAGCGTCAGCGTCCCCGTCGAGAAGTCGAAGACCGCGAGGCCGACCTTGCCCGGCACCTTCGCGGATGTCATCTTGGCGGCCAGGGGCTTCCAGTGAAGCCTCCCCGCGATCATCAGGTGGATCGAGAGGTAGAGATCGCCGTCGAGCGCGATGACGATGCGCTTGCCGACGCGCCGGAGACCGAAGACGGCGCGCCCGCTGACGTCCGAGATCGGCGGATCGACCGATCGCAGGACGAAAGGGCTCGCCAGGCGCACGCGCTCGAGCCGCGCCCCCGCGATGCGCGCCTGGAGCGCTTCGATGTAGACGGTGATATCCGGCAGCTCGGGCATGCGGAATCGTCCCCCGCCTCGTGGAACTGGTCAAGGCTGAAGTGGGTCGCCGCCGGCCGCGGTTGACTGCGCGGAAGGCATGGAGTAGAAGAAGAAATCATGAGAGCGCGCCCGTGACACCGCGAGTCGTCGTGACCGGCCTGGGTGTGGCGTCTCCGATCGGCTTCGGCGTCGGGCAATTCTGGAAGGCCGCGCTCGCCGGCCGGTCCGGCGTCTCGGCGGTCAGCGGATTCGGAGACCTGCCGATCGAGCTCTACCGCTCGCGGGTGGCGGGACAGATCCACGACTTCGACCCGCGCCAATATATCGAAGGACCGTACGTCGAGCGCGTCGACCGCTACGCGCAGTTCGCCATGGTCGCGACCAAGGAAGCGATCGCCGACTCGGGGCTTCGCATGGATCGCGAGAACCCCCACCGCGTCGGCACCATGGTGGGCGCAGGCATGGGCGGGATGCTCGTCGGCGAGCAGGAGTATCACCGGCTCTATGAAGGGAAAAGGCCGAACCGGGTCCACCCGAATTTCATCCCCATGATCACGCTCAACTCCGCCTCCGGCGTTCTCGCGATCACGTACGGCGCGAAGGGCCCGAACCTGACGATCTCCACCGCCTGCTCGTCCAGCGCCCATGCCATCGGCCTGGCGCTCGGGGCCATCCGCGCCGGGCAGGCCGACGTCGTGATCGTCGCGGGCGCCGACGCGAGCATCTCGCCCCTGGTCTTCGCCGGCTTCGGCACGCTGCGCGCGCTCTCGACCGGCTTCAACGACACGCCCGAGAAAGCCTCGCGCCCGTTCAGCCTCACGCGCGACGGGTTCGTCATGGGCGAGGGCGCCGGCGCCCTGATCGTGGAATCCCTGGCGCACGCCAGGAAGCGGAAGGCCCGCATCTACGCCGAGGTCGCGGGCTACGCCGCGACCAGCGAGGCCTATCACATGGTCGTTCCCCGCGAAGACGGGGTCGAGATCTCGCTCACCATGGCGATGGCGCTGCGTGACGCCGGCGTCCGCCCCGCGCAGGTGGACTACATCAACGCCCACGCGACGTCCACGACCATCGGCGACACGGTGGAGATCAAGGCGATCAAGCATCTCTTCAAGGGCCGCGCGGCGCGGATCGCCATCAATGCGACGAAATCGCTGTTCGGCCACACCCTGGGCGCGGCCGGCGCCCTGGCGGGGATCGTCTGCGCGATGACGCTCGACACCGGCCAGATTCACCCGACGCTCAACTATGACGACCCGGATCCCGACTGCGCGCTCCCGGGCATTTCCATGCAGGCGCAGGAGCGGCAGGTCAAGGTGGCGCTGCTGAACGCGTTCGGGTTCGGCAGCAACAACGCGGCGGTGGTCTTCAAGAAATTCCTGCGCTAGAGGGGCACGATGCCAGCCGACTCAGACATTGCCATTCGGATCCGGACCGCGCTCGCGGAGTATCTCAAGCGGGACGTCAAGACCATCAGGCCCGGCGATGCCCTGCGCAACGACCTGGGGCTCGATTCGATGGCCACGATCGAGCTGCTCTATCAGATCGAAGACGCCTTCGACGTGCAGATCCCGGACAAGGACCTGCCCTCGCTGGTCACGGTCGCCAACGTGACCGAATACATCGAGGCGAAAGTGGCGCCCGGCAGGGCGGCCGCGGCAAAGCCGCCCTCGCAGCGACCCAAGCCGAAGAAAAAGGGATAGCCGGGATGCCGGCCGCCCAGGACCGACGGCCGCACGCGCTGCGCGACATCGCCCGGGCCGTCGACGGGCAGCTCATCGGCCCGCCTGATGCGACCGTCACCGGCGCATCGAGCCTGGGCGAAGCTCGCGAGGGCGATCTGTCGTACATCGAGCACGACCGGCACCTCCCGGCGGCGGCGCGCTCCAAGGCGACCGCGTTCGTGGTCGGCCGGCACATGACCGGCCTGACGCGCCCCCAGATCGTGGCCGCCGACGCGAAGTACGCGTTCGCGCGTATCGTTCAGCAGTTCTTCACGGCCCCCTATGCGCCCCGCGGTGTCGCCGCCGAGGTCGTCCGCGGCCAGGACGTCCAGCTGGGCGCGGACGTGTCGATCTGGCCCTTCGTCACGCTCGGCGACCGCGCCCGCATCGGCGCCCGCGTCACGCTCTACCCCGGCGTGTTCATCGGCCACGATTCGGTCATCGGCGACGACTCGGTGCTGTACCCCAACGTCACCGTGAGGGAGCAGTGCTCGATCGGACGGCGCGTCATTATCCATAGCGGCACGGTCATCGGCAGCGACGGCTTCGGCTACGTGCAGCACGACGGCCGCCATCACAAGATCCCCCAGATCGGCTCGGTGGTCATCGAAGACGACGTCGAGCTGGGCGCAAACGTCACGGTGGATCGGGCGACCTTCGGGCAGACCCTCATCAAGCGCGGCACCAAGGTGGACAACCTGGTCCAGATCGCCCACAACGTGACGATCGGCGAGCACAGCATCCTGGTCGCGCAGGTGGGGATCGCCGGCAGCACGAGCATCGGCTCCTACGTCGTCATCGGCGGACAGGCGGGACTGGCCGATCATCTCGACATCGGCGACCGGGTCATCATCGCCGCCCGCGCCGGCGTGAACCGCAGTCTCACCGGCTACCAGATCGTCTCCGGCGCGCCCGCCATGCCACACGAGGTCTCGATCAAGGCCCAGGCCGTGATCCCTCGCCTGCCGGAGCTGCGCCAGCACGTGCGGTCGCTGGAACAACGCGTCAAGGCGCTCGAGACTCCCCCCGCTCGCGCCATGAAAAAGGCAAAGGGCAAAGCGAAGCGGAAGTAACGCGCTCTTTACTTCCTCCTCGCCCTCCTGGTGGGGAGTCATTGCGGGATTCACCGAGGGCCACGCTGCGCCCGGTTTCGCGGAGGCGCTGCGCGTCGGCCTCGGGGTCCTTCTCTGGCGGAATGCGGAGCACCGTGTCCTGGCAGCAGGTGGCGATCGGCGGAGCGGGCTTGCGCAGGAGGAACTTCGGGTCGCGCCCGGCCTGGACGGCGCGAATCCCGTCGCGGACGATCCTGCGCAGCATGATCACGCCGCGATCCGTCGAGGCCAGGTGCTCGAGGGCGTGGACGGCGATCTCGCGCTGGCTCGACTGCGCGTCGTAGTCGGCGGGGTGCCGCTGGCGCTCGAGATACGGCCGGTCGTCCGACTGGCCGAAGCCCGGGCTGCCGACCTGCTCCGCTGTGAGCCCCCACGCCGGGTCCACCTGGGCCAGCTCCATGTTCCACGTGTGCGTGTCGTCGATCGGCACGGCCCAGCGGATGACGACCGGCCGCGTCGCGGGCTTCTCCTCCGTCGCCTCTTCGATCTCGCGCGTGAATTGATGCACGTTGGGCGCCATGAAGTCCGCCACGCGCACCCAGACCAGATCGCCCAGCCGCCGCGTGGCGATGTACATCATGCCGTAGGGCGTTTCCTCCCAGTCCAGCTCCGCCAGCGCGCCGAAGGCCTCCGTGAAGTGATAGCCGCTCGAGATCGCGTGGAGGAACGAGGTGTGCACCGGGTCCATGCTGTTGTCCTTGATCTGGAGCCAGTTGCACGGAAGCGCGAACTTGCCCGCGGGCATGAGCGTGTAGCCGGGCAGGTCGAAGGTGTCGTAGACGGCAAAGGCCGGCTTCTTCGCGGGCGGGCCCAGGTAGGCGAAGACGAGCCCGCAGAACTCGTGCACCGGGTACGCGCCGTGGCAGAGCCTGTCCTTGAGCGTGCTGGAGGCGGGCTCGCCCGGCGTCTCGAGGATGCGACCGTCCACGCCGAACATCCAGCCGTGGTAGCAGCAGCGGATGCCGCGCTCGCTGATGAGCCCGTATTCGAGCGACGTCCCGCGATGCGAGCAGTGCAGCTGGAGCAGTCCCACGCGCCCAGACTTGTCGCGGAAGACCACGAGGTCCTCGCCCATGATGCGGATGCGGAGCGGCACGTCCGTCAAATCCCGCGCGAACGCGACGGGCTGCCAGAAGCGCCGGAGATACTCGCCGCACGGCGTGCCCGGGCCGACCCGCGTCAGCTCGTCATCGGGCGGCGCGACGTCGCGGGCGAGGTATGCCCCATACCGCGTGGTGAGCGGGCGCTTGCGCCTGGGCATGGAGCCCATGTATTCGCTACTTTTGCGCCAGAGTTATGGGCGACGGCTTCCAGGTGCCGTCGAGCGCCTCCGGCTTCGGCCAGTAGATGCGCATGGTCACGTTGAACGCGCCCTCGGCCGCCGGGAGCCAGTTGGCCTGCTTGTCCTTGCCCGGCGACTCGCGCTGGATGTAGATGTCGAGCGAGCCGTCCTTGTTGTACTTGAGCGGCATCCAGGCGGCGATGTTGTAGCGGTTGATTGGGTTCTCGACGAAGAACGACTGCGCGTCGTACATGGTCAGCGACCAGAAGGCGTTCGCCGGCGGCGTCTGCCCCTTGTCGAAGTGCAGCACGTAGCTGTTGGCTCCGTCGAGCGGCTTGCCATCGCCGTCGACGAATGCGGTCGGATAGATCGCGTCCGCCGATAGGTTCGCGCCGAACCCGATCAGGGCGACGGCGGCTCGCACGCCGTAGTCCGTGCCGAAAGCGGCCAGGTTCATGGGAAGGATGTTCCAGCCGTTGACCGGCTTGCCCGTGTCCTTCGCCGCGGCCTGCAGCTTGGCCAGCGCCGTCTTGACGGACGGATCGAGCGCCTTGGCGACGGCCGGGTCCAGCTTGGCGGCGTCGAAGTCCTGGCCGGGTACGATCCCGATCCTGGCGAGCTGTGCGAGCGCCGGCGCGTCCGCCGCCGGCGGCGGGTTGGACTTGAGCAGGGTCGCCAGCGTTTTGAAGAAGTCGACCGCGCTCATCTTGGCCAGCTGCTCGACCGGGGGCGACATGTCCACGGCCGGGTTCACCACGCCGGCCGGCGGCGTGTAGGGCTTGCCCCAGGCGCTCAGCGGCGTCACCTTGTATTTCTTCTGGATCGCGTTGACGGCCGGGTAGTCGGCCGGGCCGTTGGCCTGGGTGCGGCCGCCGATCATCACCAGGTTTGTCGGCGACTTGTACTCCGTCATGCCCTTCGGAAGGTCGCCGCTCCAGCCCGGGCCCGTGATGACGAAGCTGCCGGCCTTTGTCCCCGTCGTGCGCTTGCCCGGCGAGGCGAAGATGTTAGTCCACGCGTCGATCAGCGGCATCAGGTAGTAGCGGCCGTTCGTGTCGGGCACGGAGAGGACGATCGGCTCCGCCGTCAGGTCCAGGAACGCGAAAGAGTAGAGCGTGTCCACGTTCATCCTGACGATGTCGTGGTTGGACGCCGGCGGGTACTTCGCCATGTGGCCGAACTGGTTGATCGGCGCGTGCGCGTCCGGCTGGGGCGCGGCCACGTTCGTCTGGATCCGCTTCGTCAGCTCCGCGACGACGATCGGGAGCCCGTACACCACGGCCTCGACGCCGATCTTTGCGATCTCCTCCCCGCGCGCCTTCTCTGCGGCTGCGTCGGTGGCGGCCTTCTCAGCCTTGGCCTTGTCCGGTTTCTCGCCGCACGCCGTGAGCGTGAGGCACAGGATGGCCGACAGCGTTACCGCGATGAGCTTTGTGCGAATCATCTGATGGTCTCCTAGCGTCGTGTGTGGGGAGCGAACGTGTTTTCATGCTCGACTACTCGAGAGGTCGTGTCAAGCCCGAGGGCGCCTTGACAACCTGCCGGGCCCCGGTACCCTGACCAGTCCATGATGACGGTGGCGGAGATCTGGAGATATCCGGTCAAGACCATGACCGGCGAGAAGCTCCAGCGCGTGCGCATCGGGCCGCTCGGCCTCGAAGGCGACCGCGTCGTTCACGTCGAGGATGCCCGGGGGCAGGTGATCACCTCGCGCTCCCATCCGCGCTTCCTCGGCCACAAAGGCACGCTCGGCCCGGACGGCGAGCCACTGGTGGACGGGCGGGCGTGGAAGAGCGCGGCAGTCGCCGCGGACGTTGTCAGGATCGGCGGGCCGGGCGCGAAGCTGGTGCGTTTCGACGGCGCCGAGCGCTTCGACATCCTGCCGCTCCTGATCGCGACGGACGGCGCCATCGCCGCCTTCGGCCACGACGGGCGCCGCCTGCGGCCCAACATCGTCGTCGGCGGGGTCGAGGGGCTGGCCGAGCGCGAGTGGCCGGGCGGCTGCCTGCGCATCGGCAAGGCGCTCATCGGGGTGCAGGATCTGCGCTCGCGCTGCATCATGACCGCCTACGACCCGGACACCCAGGTCCGCGACAAGACCATCACGCAGGAGATCTACCGGCGGTTCGAAGGCAAGCTGGCCCTCAACTGCTTCGTGATCGAGGGCGGCGACATCTCTGTGGGAGACGGGGTCGAGCTGATCCGCGGCCGCGCCTGCGCCGAGTCCGCGGAGGCCGCGGACTTCGCCGGGTAGCCGGACCATTCGGGCCCCAATGACCACAAGGCATGTGCTGGTGTCCGCCCTCACGGTCCTTGTCCTTGGCGTGGCCGTCCTCGGCGGCATGATCGCGTTCGGCACGGCGCCGACGCCGCCCCCCGTGGCATCGCTCAACGCCCCCATGCTGCGCCTCGACTACCGGGATCTCCCGGCGCTGGAGCAATACCGCGCCAGGGACGGCGCGGCGCTTTCGTATCGCTCCTATCCGGGAGGCGAGGCCCGCGTGGCAATCCTCGTCCACGGCGCCGCGCTGGAAAGCAGCGCCATGCACGCGATCGCCACGCGGCTCAACGTCGCCGGCATGACCGTGTATAGCCTGACCCTGCGCGGCCACGGAGACGACGGGCGAGCCGGCGACATCGACTACATCGGGCAGCTCGACGACGACCTGGCCGACTTCGAGCGGTTCATTCGCGTGCGCCATCCTCTCAGCGCGCTTGCCCTGGTGGGGCATTCTGCGGGGGGCGGGTTCGCCTTGCGGATCGCCGAAGGCCAGTATGGCGACCTGTTCGAGCGCTATGTCCTCTTGTCGCCGGCCCTGTACCACGATGCGCCGACCTATAAACCCCGGACGGGCGGCTGGGCCACGCCCTACGTCCCGCGGATCATCGCGCTGGTTGTCCTGAACCGTTTTGGCGTGCACTGGTTCGACGGACTGCCGGTCATCGGCTTCGCCGTCCCACAGAATGTTCCGGTGCGACTCACCCCGACCTATTCCTTCCGTCTTCAATGGAATCTGGCCGCGCCCGACACGTATCTCAAGGACCTTGCAAAGATCCGGAGACCGATCACCCTGCTGGTTGGAGAGCAGGACGAGCTCTTCTACGCGGACCGTTTCGCGCCGCTCCTGACTCCCATCCGGCCCGATCTGGCGGTTGTAGTCATCCCCGGCATCACCCACACGGGCATGCTCACGGAGCCCGCGGCGCTGGCCGCGATTGTTGCGGCGCTCACACGGGACCACCCGGCCACGAAATAGCGCGGTGGCGGGTGACCACTGCTTGACATCCCGCCACGCCCCGGTATTGTTACGTCTCCATGGCAATTCCGCCCGTTGCGACCAAGACTCCCAAGGTGGATACGCTCCATAGCGATACCCGCCGGGACAACTACTTCTGGCTGCGCGAGAAGGACAATCCCGACGTGCTGGCCTACCTCAAGGCCGAGAACGCCTATACCGATGACGTGACGGCCGGCACCAAGGCCTTCCAGGAGACGCTCTACCAGGAGATGCTGGCGCGCATCAAGGAAGACGACTCCACCGTGCCCTACCGGCGCGGCGGCCACTTCTACTACTCGCGCACCGAGAAGGGCAAGCAGTACCCGATCTACTGCCGGAAGGCGGGCAGTCTCGACGCCCCCGAGGAGATCGTGCTCGATCTCAACGAGCTGGCCGTGGGGCACCCCTTCTTCTCCCTCGGAGCCTCGGCCGTCAGCGACGACGGCAACCTCCTCGCCTACACGACGGACATCACGGGCTTCCGCGACTTCACGCTCTACGTCAAGGACCTGCGCACGGGACGGCTCCTGCCCCGCACGATCGAAAAGGTCGCGTCCGTGGCCTGGGCCGCCGACGACACGACCCTCTTCTACGTCCTCGAGGACGCGGCCAAGCGGCCGTACCAGCTCTGGTGCCACCGCCCCGGCATCTCGGGCAGCGACCTCGTCCACGAGGAGCCGGACGCCCTCTTCCGCATCGGCGTCGAGCGCTCGCGGAGCCGCGCCTATCTCTTCCTGGGCACGGGGTCGTTCACCTCCAGCGAGTGGCGCTACCTGCCGGCGAACGACCCGGCGGGCACCTGGCACATGCTCACGCCGCGCGAGAAGGACCACGAATACGCGGTAGACCACGGAGGTGACCGCTTCTACATCCGCACCAATGGCGGCGGCCGGCGCAACTTCCGCCTGCTCTCGGCGCCCGTCAGCGACCCTCGCCCCGAAAACTTCACCGAGCTGATCCCGCACCGCGACGAGGTGATGCTGGAAGACGTCGAGGTCTTCGCCAATCACTACGTCACCCACGAGCGCGAGGGCGGCCTTACCCGCCTGCGCATTACCCAGCTGGCCAGCGGCGCCGAGCACCACGTGGAGTTTCCCGAGCCGACGTACGAGGTGAGCCCGGAGCACAACCACGAGTTCATCACGCGGCTCTACCGCTTCCGCTACCAGTCGCTGATCACGCCCGCGTCCGTCTTCGACTACGACGTGCACACGCGCGAGCGGACGCTCCTGAAGCAGACGCCCGTGCTGGGTGGCTACGACCCGAGCCGCTACCGCTCGGAGCGCTTCTGGGCCACGTCCGACGACGGCACGCGCGTCCCTATCTCCTTAGTTTGCCGAAAAGAAACGCCGCGCGACGGCACGGCGCCCATGCTGCTGACGGGCTACGGCGCCTACGGCGCGCCGTACCCGGTCATGTTCTCCTCCAATCGCCTGAGCCTGCTGGACCGCGGCTATACGATCGCCATCGCCCACATCCGCGGCGGTGGCGAGATGGGCAAGCGCTGGCACGACGCCGGCCGCATGATGCAGAAGCGCAACACCTTCACCGATTTCATCGCCTGCGCCGAGCATCTGAAGAAGGAAGGCTACACCGCCACCGAGCGCCTCTGGATCGAGGGCGGCAGCGCCGGCGGCCTCCTGATCGGTGCCGTGCTCAACCTGCGCCCCGATCTCTGCCGCGCGGCCATCCTGCGCGTGCCCTTCGTGGACGTGATCAACACCATGCTGGACGAGTCGCTGCCGCTCACGGTGGGCGAGTTCGAGGAGTGGGGCAATCCGAAGATCCGCGAGCAGTACGAGTACATGAAGAGCTACTGCCCGTACACCAATCTCACCGAGCGCGCCTACCCGGCCATCCTCGTCAAGACCTCACTGAACGACAGCCAGGTGATGTACTGGGAGCCCGCCAAGTACGTGGCCAAGCTGCGCGCGCTCAACGCCGGCGCCCCCGCCACCCTATTCAAGATCAACCTCGACGCCGGCCACGGCGGCGCCTCCGGTCGGTACGACTACCTGCGCGAGATCGCGTTCGACTACGCGTGGGTGCTCAAGGAGCCTGTTTCCTCCTGACCGGGGCCCTTGATTTTTCCCGTGCGCAGTCGACAGGCCCGGGGCAGACTACCAGCCGTGGCGGCCCCCCAGACACGATACGCGCGCAGTGGCGAGCTTCACATCGCCTATCAGGTTGTCGGCGATGGACCGCAGGATCTCGTATTTGTCCATGGTTGGATCTCGCACATTGAGCACGTTTGGGAGGAGCCGAGCCTCGCGCGGTTCTTCAATCGACTCGCGTCATTCACCCGACTGATCCTGCTCGACAAGCGCGGCACCGGCATGTCCGACCCCGTCCCGCTCGACCGCCTGCCGACGCTCGAGGAGCGTATGGACGACGTCCGGGCAGTGATGGACGCGGCGGGGTCTGGGCGCGCTGTATTGTTCGGCACGTCGGAGGCCGGTGCTCTGAACCTGCTGTTCGCGGCGACGCATCCCGAACGGACAGCCGCTCTGATCCTTCTGAACTCCTACGCGCGCATTGCATGGGCGGACGACTACCCGTGGGGGATTCCTGCGGAGGCAGCGGCAGAACTCCTCAAGGCCATCGAAGCCGGCTGGGGCGAGGGCGTTGCTTTCGAGGCCCTCGTTGCAAGCCAGGCGAACGACCCGGCGATGCGTGCCTGGTGGGCTCGGTACCAGCGCCTCGCGGCGAGCCCCGGCGCGGCCGTCACCCTGCTACGCCGTGCCTTCGACACCGATGCGCGCCCCGTGCTGTCGGCAATTCGCGTGCCGACGCTGATCATGCACCGCATGGCCGATCCATTCAGCGGCCCCGAACATGGCCGCTACCTCGCTGAGCACATCGCCGGCGCGCGTTTCGTCGAGCTGTCTGGCGCCGATCATCTGCTTTTCGCCGAAGACGCCGACCGGATCATCGCCGAGGTCCGCGAGTTTCTCACCGGCATCCGCGAGGCGTACGAGAGTGAGCGGGTGCTGGCGACAATCCTCTTCGCAGACATCGTAGACTCCACGTCGCGCGCTGCCGCGCTGGGTGACCGGCGCTGGCGTGATCTGCTCGACCGTTACTATGCCGTCGTTCGCGCTGAGCTCGCGCGATTCCGCGGCCGGGAACTCGACACCGCGGGCGACGGTGTGTTTGCGTCCTTCGACGGCCCGGCGCGCGCGATCCGCTGCGCAGTCGCCGTCACGAAGGCCGTACGGTCACTCGACATCACCGTGCGCGTCGGGCTCCACACGGGCGAGTGCGAAGTGAGCGGCTACAAGGTCAGCGGAATCGCTGTCCACATTGGCGCGCGCGTTGCGGCCCGAGCGGGCCACGGCGAGGTGCTCGTCTCCAGCACTGTGCGCGATCTCGTCGTCGGATCTGGGATCGAGTTCGCGGACCGCGGAGTGCAGGCGCTGAAAGGTGTGCCTGGCGACTGGCGGCTCTTTGCGGTGCGGGTGGCCGGCTAGAGCAGCAGTGAGGTCAGGGCCACTACCTGGTGCTCGCGCACCCAGCTGCCGAGGAGTAGGCCGGGTAGCCCGCGTTGCAGACCATGTCTACGTGAGCGCCGCCGTCGCCCAGCGCCACCAGCACGCTCTTGTCGTTCAGGATCTCCGTCACGCGGCCGCCGCCTGTGTTGAACGAGGCCATGATCAGCTCGATATCGGGGCGAGCATGGCCAGCGCCTTCGCGCGGAGGGCGTCGGGCAGGGGAGCCGGGCGCCGTGCCTCGCGGTCGAGGTGCACGCCGGACTGCTCGAGCGTGGCGAGGGGCTCGCCCGTGCGGGCGTTCGTCATCCGGTGGACGAGCCTGAGCGACGTGTTGCCGATGTGGACGAGCGCGCTCTGCACGCGCACGATGTCGCCGGATCGGAGCGGCCCGGCGATGGCAAGCTGGAACTCGAACGTGGAGAGCCCGCGCTGCTGGTCGCGCATGTAAGCGGGGGACATGCCGAAGGCCGCCATGAGGTGGCCGCCCGAAGCGGAGAAGCGGTGGATGTAGTGCTGGAGCGCACTCCGGCCGAGGAGGCCCATCTCCGACGGCTTCACGGTGTCGAGGGCGCCGTCGATGAAGCCCTGGTCGCCCTGCGGCCGCGGGCGGCGCTCGCGCGGCGGCTCCTTCCACTCGACCCTGTGCGTTTCGGCCGCTCGCCGCGAGGCTGCCGGGAGGGGGATCGGCTCTCCCGCCGCCAGGCCGACGTGGGCGACACGCTGCTCGACCGTGGTGCAGAGGACGCCCGAGGCGGAGTCGAAGAGCTTGTGGCCGAGGACGAGCGCCGCGTCCTCGATGGCGAGCACGCCGCTCCGGACGTGATAGATGTCGCCGCCGCGGAGCTCCTTCTGGTAGCGCACGAGGCAATCGGTAGTCGGGCAGCCCCGGCCTTTGCTCCGCACGTACGTCGGCCCGAGCGCGAGCGCTTCCAGGAGCACGAAGCCGGCATCCTCGATCCGCTGATGATAGTAGGCGACCGTGAAGTGGCCGACGTGGTCCACTTCCCACGCGGTCACGCTGCCTCGGCAGGTCTCAATCATGAAAGCGGTCGGCGGCTCAGGAGCGCAGCACTTGTCCGGCAGTCGCGCCGGTGAGCTTGCCGTCCTGCCAGGTCACGGCGCCGTTGACCACGGTGTACTCCACGCCGCGCGAGGGCATGACCATGCGCTTGGCGCCGCCGGGCAGGTCGAAGCGGCGCTCACCGCGATTGGTCGAGCCGATGCGGGACGCGTCGAAGATGGCGACGTCGGCGGCCAGGCCGGGGGCGAGGCTGCCGCGGCCCTTGACTCCGAAGACCTCGGCCGGGTCCGAAGTGAGCCGCCGCACGCCTTCCTCGAGCGTCAGCGCCTGGCGCTCGCGTACCCAGGTGCCGAGGAGATACGTCGGATAGCCCGCGTCGCACAGCATGTCGACGTGCGCCCCGCCGTCGCCCAGCGCCACCAGCACGCTCTTGTCGTTCAGGATCTCCGTCATGCGGTCCACCCGCGTGTTGAACGAGGCCATGGTGAACTCTATGTCGAGGTCTGCCTTGAGCGTCAGGTCCAGCAGGGCGTCGACGCCGTCTTTACCAAGCTCGCGGGCGATGTCGGCGACCGAGCGCCCCTCGAGCGCCTTCAGCGCTGGTGAGGCGACCTCGTGCACGCAGATGCGCTCCCAGTTGCCAAAGGCCATGGGCCGCTTCAGCTCCTCGCGGAACTGGTTGCGGAAGGCGGGGTCGGCGTAGACGGCGGCCTGGGCCGGCTTCGACTTGTCCACGAAGACACGCTTCCAGCTTGGGAACGCCGCGAACGAGAACGGGCTCCGCATGTTGATATCGCGCGTCAGCGGCAGGGGCGACGTCTGCGGCCGCGCGCCGCGGGCGATGAGCGGCGCGGCTTTGCGCAGCGTGTCGCGCACGGCTTCTGGAATATCGTCGCGGTCGAAGAGCGCCAGGAAGGTCACGTGCCGGCCGCTCTCGCGCAGCAGCATGTCGAGCAGGTCGTACTCCTCGTCGTCCATCACGGCGATCTTCCTGGTCAGCGCGATCTCGATGGCGCCCTTGCCCCGCTCCTTGAGCGCGTTGGCGTACGCTGTCAGCTCGTCGCGGCTGGCGTTGCGGCAGGCGAGCGGGCGCCCCTGGAAGCCCAGGTGCTGGTTGAGGATCGTCGTCGAGAAGCCGAACGCGCCGGCGTCGACCGCCTCGCCGAGGAGCGCCTTGATCTTGGCGGTCTCTTCTGGCGTGGCCGCGCGTTCGATCGACGCCTCGCCCATCACCCAGTGGCGGAACGGGGTGAGCGGCGCGATGAAGCCCAGGTTGAGCGACGGGCTCCGCTTGGCCGCCGCCTCGAGGAACTCGGGGAAGGTCTCCCAGTCCCAGGTGATGCCCGTGTTCAGCACGTCGAACGGGATCGCTTCCACGTTGACCAGGTCGCGCATGGCGATCTCGCGCGCGGCGGGCCTGCAGGGCGCGATGCCGACGCCGCAGTTGCCCATGATGACGCTGGTGACGCCGTGCCACGAGGACGGCGTCACCGCGCCGTCCCAGCAGATCTGCGCGTCGTAGTGGGTATGCGGGTCGATGAAGCCGGGCGCCACCACGAGGCCGTCGGCGTCGATTACCGTGTCGGCGCCGCCCGTCACCCGGCCGATCTCGGCGATCGCGCCGCCCTTGATGGCCACATCAGCCCGGCGCGCCGGCGCTCCCGTGCCGTCCACCAGCGTGCCGTTCTTGATCAGCAGGTCGTAGGTCATGGGATCCTCTTGTAGGTATTAGCGAGTCTTGATTTTCACCAGCGGCAGCATGCCTTCGAGCTCGCCCTTCATCACGGGATGCTGGTTGCCGCCTACCATGCGCGACTTCCGTGTCACCTGCTGCTCCACGTATTCGTAGAGCTCCTGGAGCGTCACCATTCCGTCTTTATTCAGATCCGCCGCGCCCTGGAGTCCCTGCACGAGGTAGTAGGTGAAGACTCCGTGCCCCAGCTCCGGCAGCTCCACCGACACCTCGGATGTGCGCGAGGCGGTCACGATGGCCCGGCCCTTGGAGCGAGTCAGGCGTTCGAGGAACAGGTCGTCGAGCTGACCGGAGCGGGTCTTCTTCGCGACGAACGTCCGGCCGCCCGCCGCGCCGCTGTAGCAGGCATCCAGGAACGCCACGACCCGCTCGGACTCGATGCGACTGAAGATCGTCTGGAGCTCATCCATCGGCAGCGCGCTCGAGTAGAGATCGTCCGGGTCGGCGTCGCTCGGGATCAAGTACTTGGCCAGGCCGTCGCGTTCGAGGCCGCGCGGATCCACCTCCGGCGCCCCGTGGCCCGCGAAGAAGATCAAGACCGTGTCGTCCTTCGTCGCCGACCTCGAGAGGAAGGTGCCCAGCGCCCAGCGGATGTTCCGGAGCGTGGGCTTGCGCTCCGCCTTGTCGGTGAGGAGCAGCACGTGGTCCTTCTTGAAGCCGCCCGGCCCCGTCAGGACCTGGTAGACGGATTCAGCATCGGGCACGGTGTACCGCAGCGAGGGGATGTCGGTGCTGTCATATCGGCCCACGCCAATGACGACGGCCCAGCGGTCGGGGACCGTCAGTGCCGGTTGGGGAGGCGGCGTTGACGCGACGGCAGGCGCCATCCGGGTCACCGTGCGGACGAGTTGGGCGGCATTGCCGGCCTTGTCCGTTGCCGTGATCTCGATGATGTTGTCGCCCGGCTGAAGCTTCATGGGCGCCCGGATTGGAATGCTCCTGCTCGTCCCGGCGGGATCGGGCGGCCTCTGGACCTCGATGCCATTCAGCGTGACGTGCACGCGGTCCACGGCGAGATTGTCGGTCACGAGCGCCAGGATGACGATGTCGTCTTTGTCCACCTTCGTGTCGGGTGGCGGATAGTTGATCGCGATCTTTGGCGGCTCCGTATCGGCGGATGGGACCGCAGCGACGGGCGGCTGCGGCACGACCGCCGGCGGTGTTGGTGTTGCCGGGGGAGAGGCGCTCAGCTGGCGCGACGGTGGCGGAGGCTGTGACGCTACGGCGGGGCTGGCGTTTGTCGACGGCACACCCCACGCGGTCACCTCGATGGTCGGACCGCCTTTGTAGTCCGAGACGAATCGCACCAGTCGCTTTGCCTCGGGCGCGTACCAGCCCCTGTGGGTGAACGTCGCATTGGTGCTGCGGTTCGTGGAGGTGCAAGAAAGTCTCAGCGCGCGTGCGGGACGACTCCCGACCTCGATCGTTTCCCATTTATCGGCCTGGCAATCGTATGTGTAGCTGGTCGGGACGCCGCTCGTGGACTTCATATCGGCGTTGAAGTGCCAGCGCTTGCCAATGCTCATGGGGAACTGCACATATTCCCGCTTGTCGCCCCAGTCAGTGGTTTGTCCGTCCGGCTGAACGGTCTTCGTGATCCACCCGTCGCGATCGGCGTAGAGCTTTGCCTTGCCCACCGTATCGCTGGCGGATTCCCCCGGCCTGGTCCTCGCCAGGACGTACTGCCCATTTTCTGTCCCGACGACCGTGAGGCGCCACGCCGTCGAGTCCGTTCCCCGGAACTCCCACCAGTCGCCAACGGACCATTCCGGTCGCTCGACGACCTTGGGATCGGGCTCACGGGCTTGGGCGCCGACGCTATGAACGGACAGCGCGAACGCGAGGACAGCGAGAAGCGCCAAGAGGGCCGTAGGCCAAAGGCGAGCGCGTCGCATCATGCCCATTTCCTTGAGCCTAACTCAAATCGAGCGGCCGGCCTCCGCTTACTTTTGAGAGAGGACCAATCGCCAACGCGCTATGCTCTCCCTCCATGAAGCCGCGACTCGCGGGCAAGGCGGCATTGATCAGCGGCGGCGCGCGCGGCATGGGCGCCGTCGAAGCGCGGTTGTTCGTTCAGGAAGGCGCGCGGGTGGTCATCGGCGACGTGCTCGAGGCGGAGGGCCGGCAGGTCGAAGCCGAGATCAAAGCCGGAGGCGGCGACGCCGTCTTCGTCCCGCTCGATGTCACCAGAGAGGCCGACTGGCAGCGCGCCGTGGCCGCCGCCGTCAGCCGGTTCGGACGGCTCGACGTCCTGGTGAACAACGCGGGCATCGGCGGCCCGGGCCGGCTCGAAGACACCACGGCCGAAGAGTGGGACCGCGTGATGGACATCAACGCCAAGGGCGTGTTCCTCGGCACCAAGGCCGCCATCCCGGCGATGCGCCAGAGCGGCGGCGGCTCCATCATCAACATCTCGTCCCAGCTGGGCCTGGTCGGCATGGCGGACAGCAGCCCGCAGTACCAGGCCTCCAAGGGGGCCGTGCGCATCCTGACGAAGCTGACGGCGCTCCAGTACGCGCGCGAGCGCATCCGCTGCAACTCGGTGCACCCGGGCCCCATCCTCACGCCGATGACCGAGAAGCGTCGCGGCGATCCCGAGGTGTACCAGCGGATGGTCTCGAAGATCCCGCTCGGCCGGTACGGCGAGCCCGAAGAAGTCGCCTACGGCGTCCTCTATCTCGCCTCGGACGAGTCCTCGTTCATGACGGGCAGCGAGCTGGTGATCGACGGCGGCTGGACCGCGCAGTGAGGGACAGGCGAGATTTCCTGAAGGCTTCAGCCGTGCTTGGCGGCGCGCTGGGCGTCGACCTGTTGTCCCTGAGCATGGTCGAGTCGAGTGCGATTCTCACGGCGCCGAAGCCGCTCCGCATCCTCATTCTGGGCGGCACCGGATTCATCGGTCCCTATCAGGTGCGCTACGCTCTGGCGCGGGGCCACAAAGTCACGCTGTTCAATCGCGGCCAGTCCAATCCGGGGCTGTTCGCGGACGGCCCGAACCTCGAACAGCTGCTGGGGGATCGCGCGCCGAACCCGGGCAACTATGAAGCCTTGAAAGGCCGCGAGTGGGACGCGGTGATCGACACCCCGGCCCGGCGCCCGCGCTGGGTACGTGAAGCGGCGGCCGTGGTGAAGGGGCACGCCAAGCAATTCGTCTTCATCTCCACCATTTCCGTCTACGCCGCCAACGACACGCCAGGCGCGGACGAAACCGCCGCGCTTTCGACCACCGACACGCCGGACGTCGAGGACGGCGAGACCTTTGTGCGGCTCTATGGCCCTCTCAAGGCGTTGTGCGAACGGGAAGCGGAGAAGGCTTTTTCCGGCCGCGCGACGATCATTCGCCCCGGGCTGGTTGTCGGCGTGGGCGACCCGACAGACCGCTTCAGCTACTGGCCGGTGCGCATCGAGCGCGGCGGCGAGGTGCTCGCGCCGCCCGCGGACGATCCCGTGCAATTCATCGACGCGCGCGACGTGGGCGAGTGGACGATCCGGTGCGTCGAAAACGAAACCTGCGGCGCGTTCAACGCGATCGGCCCGGCGACCAAGTTCACCGTGAGGCAGATGCTCGAGGGCATTCGCGACACGATCACGTCAAACGCCACGTTCGCGTACACGACAAGCGCATTCCTTCGCCAGCAGAAGCCCCCGGTGCGCGGATGGTCCGACCTGCCTGTCTGGATTGCGCCTGAAGGCGCGTACGCCGGCTTCACCCAGCGCAGCATCGCGAAGGCGCTATCGAAAGGGCTCACGTTTCGGCCCTACGCCGACACGGTGAGAGAGACGATCGCCTTCTACAAGGCGCAGACGCCCGAGCGGCAGGAAGCGCTCCGAGCTGGCCTCAAGCCCGACCGCGAGAAAGAAGTGCTCGCCGCCTGGCATGCCAAGCGTCCGTGACGGTCGACTGGGCCGCGTGCGCCCTCGTCATGGCGTCGGCCAGCCTGGTGATGGGACTCGCCGGATTCGGCATTGCGCTTGTCGGCATGGCCTTCCTGCCGTATTTCATGCCGCCCGCGCCGGCGATCGCGGTGCTCACGATCTACACGGTGGTCTTCACGGTCGCCATCTTCGTGCCGGTGCGGCGGCATCTCGCCGCGCGCGGTGTGACGTGGCTCCTCGTTGGCACCGTGCTCGGCACCCTGCCCGGCGTCTGGATCCTCGTGGCGGTCTCGGCTTCGACGCTCAACCGCATCATCGGCGCTTTCCTCGTCGTAGTCGTGCTGCTCGAATGGGCCCGCGCCTATCCCGATCGCCTGCGGGGACAGTGGTGGGGCCTGGGCGCCGGGTTCCTGGCCGGCGTCACTGGCGGCGCCGTCGGGATGCCGGGGCCACCGGTGGTCGTCTACTCGACGATGCAGGGCTGGAGCCCGCAGACGATCAAGGCCAACCTGCAGGTCTTCTTCTTCGTGAACCAGGCCGTGATCCTGGCGGGCTATTGGCGGGCGGGCCTCTTGACGGGCGAGGTGTGGCGCCTCAGCGCATCCTTCGCCTTGCCCGCCGCCGCGGGCACGGGGCTCGGCATCCTGCTCTTCAAGCATGTCGATCACGCGAGCTTCAGGCGCGTGGTCTTTGCCGTCCTGCTCGTCTCGGGCATCGTCCTCCTCGCGCGCGGCTGAAACGCGTTATGCTCTCGCCCTATGAAACCGCGCGTCATCATCATCAGCATCGATGGCTTCGCCGCCTTCTACTGGCGGGATCCCGCGGCGCGGCTGCCGATGCTCCGCGGGCTCGCGGAGCGCGGCGTGGTGGCCGCCGGCATGGAGACCGTGTTTCCGAGCACCACGTGGCCGACCCACGCGAGCCTGGTGACGGGTGTCAGCCCGCTCGCGCATGGCGTGGTCGCCAACCATATCCTGAATCGCGCCACGCTCCAGCCGGAAGACCTGACGGGCGATCCCATCTACGACGCGCCCGCCCTCCTGCGCGCCCAGACCATCTACGACCGCGCGCACGCGGCGGGCCTCCGGACGGCGGCCATCGACTGGCCCGCCACGCGCAACGCGACGACGCTCGATTTCAACCTGCCGTTCTTCAAGGATCAGCGCGTGTTCGAGACGCAGACCGCGCCCGGTGTCTGGGAAGAGCTGCGCGCGCTCGGCTACCCGCTGCACCGGCAGGGCGAGTGGGCCCAGCTCCCCAAGCGCTTCTACAAGGACGAGATGGTCGGCAGCGTCGCGGCGCACGTGGCGCGGCGGCACGAGCCCGACCTCCTCCTCGTCCACTTCCTCTGCGCCGATAGCTTCCAGCACCTCTACGGGCCCCGCTCTCCGGAGGCCTACTGGGCGCTCGAGTACGTCGATGGCTTGATCGGCCGGTTCCTGGATTCGCTGTCCGCTTCGGTTCTGGATCAGACGAGCGTGTTCGTGGTCTCGGACCACGGGTTCCTGCCCTCGTCGCGGGAGATCCGGCCGAACGTCCGGCTGCGGCGCTTGGGCGCGCTCCGCGAGGCGCGCTTCGTCATGAACCATGGCGCCGGCGCGCTGTACCGTCTCGGGGGCAACGACCGCGCGCTGGAGCAGCTCGCGCGCGAGATCGAGAAGATGGAGGGCGTCAGCGAGATATGGTCCGCCGGCGACTACCCGGCCCTTGGTCTGCCGGCGCCCGCGGATCACCCGCAGATCGCCGACGTGATGTTCGAGGCCGCGCCCGGCTATTCCTTCGGCGACGCTGCGGAGGGCGATGAGGAGCACGGCGCGCCGAAATACCTTGGCACCCACGGCCAGCGCCCCACGTACGCCGACAATGCCGCGTTCTTCCTGGCAGCGGGCGCCGGGATCGCGCGCGGGCGCGAGATCGCGCAGATCAAGAGCCGCGACGTCGCGCCGACAGTGGCGCGGGTGCTCGGGCTCGCCATGGGAGCCGTCGAAGGCCGCGTGCTCGAGCAGGCGCTGGCATGAGACTCACCAGCAACAGGAGAAACCATGCGCGGTAGACAGATCCTGATGGACAGCCTCATCGCCCACGGAGTCAGCTACATCTTCGGCAACCCGGGGACGACCGAGAGCCCCATCATCGACAGCCTGCTCGACTACCCCCAGGTCAACTACATCGTGGCTCTCCACGAGGGGGTGGCCGTGGGCGCGGCCAGCTACTACGCGCAGGCCAGCGGCAAGACGGGCATCGTCAACGTCCACGTGGCGCCCGGGCTCGGCAACGCCATCGGCATGATGTACAACGCGCTCAAGGCGTGCGCTCCCATCGTCGTCACCGCCGGGCAGCAGGACACGCGCATGCGCCTTCGCGATCCTCTGCTCGGGCACGATCTCGTGGCCATGGCGGCCCCGGTGACGAAGTGGAGTGTCCAGGCCGAGCGAGCCGACGAGCTGCCGCTGCTCCTGCATCGCGCGTTCAAGGTGGCGAATGATCCGCCCGCCGGCCCCGTGTTCGTGGCCCTGCCCATCGACGTGATGGAGCAGGAGTCAGAGAACGCGCCTCTGGCTCCCGGCACGCTGCACCGCGCGGGACCCGCGGCGCCGGCCGGAGTCGCCGAGGCCGCGGCGCTGCTGTCCGGCCGCCGGAGCCCCGTCATCGTCGTCGGGGACGAGGTGGCGCGCTTCGGGGCGGGAGCAGAGGTGGTGGCGCTGGCCGAGGCACTGGGCGCCGCGATCTGGACCGAGGGCATTCGCGTGCACGCGTCCGTGCCGAGCAATCACCCCAACTTCCGCATGGCGCTCGGATTCGACGCGTTGTCGATCCGGAAGGCGCTCGAGGGCGTCGATGCCGTGCTGCTCGTCGGCGGCCCCTTCTTCGAAGAGGTGTGGTTCTCGCCTGGGTCTCCGTTCCCCGCGGGCGCGGACGTGATCCAGGTCGAGGCCTCGTCGCAGCGGCTGGCCTACAACCACGTTGTGACGGTGGGGCTGAGCGGCGATCCGAAGGCCACGCTCGCGGCGCTCCTTGCCGAGGTGAATGGCAGGGCGTCGGCCGGATTCCGTAAGGCGGCCGCGCGGCGCAACCAGGCGCTGAAAGCGCTCAAGGACGACGACGCCGCGGCCCAGCGAGCGCGCGCCCAGAAGCGCTGGGACAACACGCCCATCTCCATGCCCCGGGTCGTGGCCGACATCGCTGCCGCGCTGCCGGCCGACGCCATCGTGGTGGACGAGGCGATCACGGCAAGCTCCGACCTCGCCCGCACGCTGACCTTCAGCAAGCCTGGCGATTACTTCGGCGCGCGGGGCGGCGGCATCGGACAAGCGCTGCCGGGAGCGCTCGGCGTCAAGCTCGCGCGCCCCGACCGGCCGGTGGTGGCCATCTCGGGCGACGGCTCGTCCATGTACAGCATCCAGGCCCTGTGGACGGCCGCCCACCACGACCTGTCCATCGTGTTCGTCATCCTCAACAACGGCGAGTACCGCATCCTCAAGCACAACATGGACGTGTACCGTCAGCGTTTCGGGGCCAAGCCCGATCGCCCCTACCTCCACATGGATCTGGGGCAGCCGAGGCTGGGCTTCCTCGATCTCGCCCACGGGCTCGGCGTCTCGGCGGAGCGAATCACGGCGCCCGGCGAGATGACCAGTGCCCTGTCGCGAGCCATCGCCGCCAGGCGTCCGCACCTCATCGAGGTCGTCATCGAGGGGAAGGCGGTCTGAAGCTCCGGCGGGCGAGTGACCTGTCAGGACGCGCGCAGGATGACCACCCGAGGTTCCTCGCGGCGCGATTTCCCCTCATCGTAGTGACCGTGCTGTGCCTGTCCTGGAGCTCCGCCCAAGCCCAGGACTACGGCTACCCGTTTCGCGATCCCTTCCTGGCAACGACCACCACGGCCATTCTGGATGCTGATGGCTTCGCTCGCCGGCCCGAGCGGGAGGTGGTCCGCGTGCCGGGCCTCCCGGGCCGAAATGACGCGCCCCTTCTCGAAGGCCGCGGCACACTGAACGTCGCCCTCTACCGTCAGCACCACCGAGCGCCGCTGCTCTTCATTCTCTCCGGCATCGGCTCCAACCCCTACTTCGGGCTGGCCACGTATTTCGCCGCGCTGTTCTACGGCGAGGGCTTCCATGTCGTCATTCTGCCCTCTCCGATGAGCTGGAATTTCGCGCTGGCGGCCAGCCGGAGCGGCGCGCCCGGCTACGCTCCGGAAGACGCGCGCGATCTCTACGACGCCATGCAAAAGCTTCTTCCGATGCTGAGAGACCAATATAGCCTCGAGATAGTCGGGATCGACTTCCTCGGGGCAAGCCTGGGCGCTCTTGAAGGCGCCTACCTGAGCGTGATCGATGCCAAGGAGCGGAAGATCGGCATACAGAAGTTCCTTCTCGTGAACCCGCCACTCGATCTCTCGTATGCGCTCACCAAGGTCGATGGCTGGGATGCGCTCGAGAAAAAGTTCGGTCGGGACAGATCCAAGCGAATCGTGGCGAAGGCCCTCGGCATCGTCGAATCCTTCCCCAAGGGGAATCGGGATGACCCGGCCACCTTCGACAAGCTGGCGAGGGCCTTCGCCGGGTTCACCACGGAAGAGCTCCAGTTCCTCATCGCCGAGGACCTGCAATCCCTGCTACCCGAGCTCGTCTATGTCACCCAGGGCCTCAACGATCAAGGCGTCCTGAAGACACCCGCGGACCAGGCCAGGAAGCGCCTCCAGGAAGCCAAGGGGCTGACATTCAGCGATTACAGCGAAAAGATCGCCATCCCTCTGTGGAGGCTCCAGGCGAAGGAGCCGCAGGCCGAGTCAGAGAGCTTCTGGAAGCGAGGGTCCCTGGCGCCGATCCTCTCACAGCTGCGCGGCTATGCGCCCGTCCAGTTCATGCACAACGTCGATGATTTCATTGCCCGAAAGGAATCTATCGAAGAGCTCAAGGTCACACTGGGGGATCAGATGAGGCTCTATCCGTACGGGGGACACCTCGGCAACCTGTGGTACCCCGAGAACAAGCAATACGTCCTGAGATACTTCAGGACGCCCCGCTGAAGCACAGCGACCACCATCGCCGTCCGTCGGCGACGTCATTCCGTTCTTCTAATGAACCAAGGTCCAGTAGGCTCGCAGGCCGAGGGCGACTAGACTTGGGCCGGCATGGGCCATTGCGTGTCCGACGCTTGCTTGCTCTCCGAATGTGGCGTGATGCCACCGCCGTCCTGGAAGCCATCTCGACGAATGGCGCCGCCGCAGGTAACCGCACCATCGATAGGCGGTGTCACCCACGGAACAAGCCGACGCCGCGATGCTGTGCCATCGCAGGTCGGCGGGAACTACACCATCCCGACGATCTTCATCACGGCCCACGGCGGCGCTCGGACGCACGAGCGCGTCAAACAGTCCGGAGTGGCCGAGTTCCGGTCAAAGCCGTTCGGCGATCAGGCTCTGCTCGACCTCATCCGGAGGGCAATCTGCCCGGCCTGACCTGTCGCAGCTTCAACTGACACTTCGCAGTCTGCCGTCAGCATCTCTGAGACTCGCGCTCGGAGCAAACCTTGGAGCTGGGAATATACTCGAGGCGTCACAGAGCCGCTTCTCGTCCAGGGCCTACAGGGGACCAGGAGATGTCCATCCGGAAGAACCTCTGCATTTTGGCGTTTGCCATCGTCCTGGCGACATCCGGATGCACGTCACGGTCTGGCCGTCCTCTCCGCGTCGCGACCGGCTACGTCAGCCATGTCATGTGCTCCTATGTGTTCGTGTCCGGTCTGGACGCGGAGGCGGTATATGCGGAGGAAATCGACGCCAATCCGGCGTTCCGCGGATTCAACTGGGCGCTCAGCCATGAGGTGGACCGGGACAAGCGAGAGGTGAGGGCCCGGGCCCTGGGCGGATTCGAGACTCGTTCCGTGTACCGTGACGGGCTCGGGTGCCTGAACATGAATGGCGCGCAAGCCCCGGATGCGCCGTCCCGCGCCAGCATCGAAGCGGACGGTCCGGTGCCCGTCTTGTTGCCGGAGATCGCGGGCCCCGCGGTCGTCGAACCGGACCTGCCGGGCCTGAAGCAGGCGCTGGATGCCGCCTTCGCCGAGCCAGCCGACGGACCACGGAAACGCACCCATGCCGTCGTGATCGTCCATGACGGCCGCGTCGTGGCAGAGCGCTACGCGCCCGGCTTCGGGGTAGACACGCCGGTGCATGGATGGTCCGCGACGAAGTCGGTCAACAACGCACTCCTCGGAATTCTGGTGCGGCAGGGCAAGCTCGAGATGGACGCTCCGGCGCCGGTGGCGGCATGGCAGGGACCCGGCGATCCGCGCGCCGCGATCACGCCGGACCAGATGCTGCGCATGCAGAGCGGACTCGATCTGGGCAACTCGCTCACGGCGAGCCTCTCGAGCGCCTGGGATACGTCCGCACGCACCGACTTCAACGAGCCGGACCGGGCCGGCTTCGCCGAGCGAGCGGAGCTCGTCGCGCCTCCGGGAACCACATGGAACTATGCGAATGGGAATCCGGCGATCCTTGCGCGCCTGATCCGCGACAGCGTGGGCGGCCGCGCCGTGGATGTGCTGCGCTTCGCAAGACGGGAGCTGTTCGGGCCCCTCGGCATGCGCCACGCCACGCTCGAGATCGACTCCACGGGCACGCCCATCGCGGCTGCCTTTCTGTTTGCGACGCCGCGCGATTGGACCCGCTTCGGAATGCTGTTCCTGAACGACGGCGTCGTGGGCGGCAAGCGAATCCTTCCCGAGGGCTGGGTGCGGTATTCGACCACGCCCACGCAGGATGCCTTTGCCGGCTACGGCGCGGGGTGGTGGATCAATCAGGGGGACAGCCGAGGTGCCCGCTTCCGGCGGGAGCTGGGCATGCCCGCCGATGCCTACATGGCCCAGGGAAACTACGGGCAAACCGTGGTGGTCGTCCCTTCCGAACGGCTCGTGATCGGCCGCTTCGGCACGACCTACGATCTGCGCGCGGCGATGGAAGACGTCGCGCGGCTCACGGCCAGCTCCATTGCCGCGCTTCACGCGCCGTCCGGAAGCG
>Ga0335084_10000215_pt1 | contig 44859 bp, 43 predicted proteins | sample Lox_Sample_44_FD_206721 | JGI IMG/M metagenome (GOLD analysis project Ga0335084, IMG submission 206721) | Soil microbial communities from Loxahatchee National Wildlife Refuge, Florida, United States - Lox_Sample_4.4 | ecosystem: Environmental > Terrestrial > Soil > Wetlands | place: USA...
CAGGGCTGGAAGCGGTCCATTACTACGATCCGCCCAACCTGACCTTCCCCTTCGGCAGCTACATCTGCGTGGTGGACATCGACCGCGGCACCGGCGAGGTCAAGGTGCGGCGCTTCATCGCCGTGGATGACTGCGGCAACATCATCAACCCGATGATCGTGGACGGCCAGATCCATGGCGGGCTGACGCAGGGGCTCGCGCCCGCGCTGTTCGAGGAGATCAGCTACGACGAGAGCGGCAACATCACCGGCGGCAGCTTCATCGACTACTACGTGCCCACCGCGTTGGAGACCCCGAGCTGGGAAACCGACAAGACGATCACGCCCTCGCCTCACCATCCGCTCGGCGCCAAGGGCGTGGGCGAGTCGGCGACGGTGGGAGCCCCGCCCGCGATCGCGAACGCCGTGGTAGACGCGCTCTCGCACCTCGGCGTCACGCACATCGACATTCCCATCACGCCGGAGAAGGTGTGGCAGGTCCTGAGGCAAAAGGGGGTAGCGGAGTAGCGTACGAGGGCACTCCGGCCTCGCAGGGTCGATCAATGACGCGGGAGCGCGGAGTCGAAGCGATGGGCGGTGGTTCGTCTCCCGCGTACTCGCGCGTATTGCCGCGAGCGATCACCGCAGGGGAGATCGCGGAATATCGAGAGGGCGGCGCCGCGGTCATCCGCGGCGTATTGCCGCTCGCATGGGTGGAACGCATGGGGCGTGCCGTCGATCGCATCCTCGCCAATCCTGGCAGCGCTTCCATCGAATACACGCCGAAGCAGAACAAGGGCCGCTACTACGGCGATTTCTTCGTCTGGCTGCGCGATCCCGACTTCAAGGCGCTGATGATGGACTCGCCGCTTCCGGAGCTCGCCGCCCAGCTGATGGGGAGCAAACGCGTATCGTTTTTCTACGATCAGCTACTGGTCAAGGAACCCGGCACCGCAGAGCCCACTCCCTTGCATCAAGACCTGCCCTATTGGCCGGTCAAGGGCGAGCACATCGTGTCGGTGTGGGTGCCGTTCGACCCGGTGCGTTTCGATTCTGGCGTAGTGCAGTACGTCTACGGCTCGCACCGCTGGGGCAAGCTCTACGCGCCCAAGACATTCGGCCAGAAGACCGGCTTCGCGACCATGTACGCCAAATCCGGCTTCGAGGAGATGCCGCCGGAAGCGACACTGCTGAGCGGGCAGCGCATCCTCAAGTGGGAGACCGAGCCGGGTGATGTGGTGGTCCACCATCCGCGCACCTTGCACTTTTCCCAAGGCAACACGCGCGCTGACCTGCGCCGCCGGGCCCTCGCGCTGCGCTACCTGGGCGAGGACGCCTACTTCGATGCGCGTCCGGGGACGTTCATGGAAAACCCCAAGGTCCGTGCGCTCCTCCCGGAGGGGTCGTTCGACTTCAAGGACGGCGATCGAATGATCAACCCGGCATTCCCACAAGTCTGGCCGCGCGGCTGACGGCCCGCCGTTGGCTTGACCCTCCAGCCGACGCCACGCTAGGCTGGAATGTCGCTTCGCCTCTCGCTCGAATGTACTGCCCCGCCTGCCAGCACGAAACCCTCGCAAACGCGAAGTTCTGTCAAGAATGCGGTTCAGCGCTCGCGCAAAGCTGCCACAACTGCGGCTACCCGCTGCCCGATAAGGCCAAATTCTGCCCCGAGTGCGCTCATCCAGCGGACGGACGAGGCGATTTCACCGAGGCCGACTCCTGGCTCGAGAAGGCTACCGCCGTCTCACGCCAGGCATCGGCTCGCCGCTATTTAGCGGTGAACACCTTGCTCCTGGCAGCGTGCCGGCGTGCGCAGGGGAACCTCGTCGCGGCACGCGAGCTGGTCGAGGAGGCGTTCAAACTCTCGAAGGAAATCGGCATCGCGTTTCTCGGACCATCGCTGTTCGCAGCCAAGGCGAGCGCCGCTCAGGACCCGGCCGAGCGGCAGCACTGGTTGCGGCAGGGCGAGGCGATGCTCGAGGGGGATTGCCTGGCGCCCGGACGCCTGATGTTCTACCGAGACGCCATCGAGATCTTTCTCGAGCAGCGAAGCTGGGGGGAAGCGCTGCGGATGGCAGACGCTCTCGAGGAGTTCGGGCGAGGCGAGCCAGTGCGCTTTGCCGAGCTCGTCGCTGCGCGCACTCGCGGACTCGTGGACCTGGCGCGCCGCGGACCCGAACCCGAGATCATCGAGCAGCTTGCGAGTGTGCGCGACCAGATCCGGCGCGCCGGGTTGGGCGGGCTCGTGCTCGGGATCGACGCAGCTCTAGCTTCGGTTTGAACCGGGCAATATCGCGCGCGGCCAGAACGGCTCTATCGCGCCGCCCACACCATGCCACGCCGCAGGATAGTGCGCATTTGCGCAACCTCGAATTCCGCTGCGACATGGCCGAGCGAACTATAGAAGACACGCCCTTTGCCGTGTCGGCGCTTCCAAACCACCGGCATCACCACACCTTCGATCCACGCGGCGTGCGCTCCCGAGAAGACAGTCGTCGCGAGCACGTCGTTCGAGGGATCCACGTGCATGTAGTACTGCTCTGAGCGGTAGTCGAAGTCGTCGATCCCGCGCATGACAGGATCGTCGCGGCGCAGGATGTTCACGCGGTAATCGATGATGTTGCCCGGGTGCGCGACCCACTGACCCCCGCACATGAACTGATACTCGGTTGCTTCGCGGAAGGCGTCGCACATACCGCCGTGGAAGCCCGCCAATCCCACGCCGCTGCGCACCGCCTGCGACAAGTTTTCGACCTGGTTCTTTTCGATTCTCCCCGCGGTGATGATCGGCACGACCAGGCTCATGCGGGTGAGTTCCGGATCGGCGAAGGCGTCGGTGGTATTCTCCGCCCGAACCTCGAAGCCGTCCTCCTCGAGCATGCCGCGCACGATCGCGGCGCAGCGCTCGGGCTCGTGGCCGCCCCACCCGCCCCATACGATCAGTGCTTGACGCATACATCTCCTCCTCAGCTCCCAACGCCGTGCTCAGGGGCACCTCGACCGCGGCCCCAGAGCTCCATGCTCTGGTTTCTTGACAGGCAGTCCACTCGGAGGGCACATTTTATCTGCAAGAGGCTCAGCGATTCCGCTGTGAAGAGCAGCTGATGAGCCCCGTCAGGATTCCGCTTCCGGAGAGGAGAACCATGAGATTGCGCTGCATCGCCACCATTGCTTTCGCCGTAGGGACGCTGTTCTGGGCCACCATTCTCGCGGCGCAAGGGTTGCCGATCGCCGCGCCCGAACTGGTCGGAATGTCGGGGCAGCGGCTCAGCCGCATCGGCGAGGTTTTCCAGCAGGAGATCGAAAAGGGAAGCATGGCCGGGGTAGTGGTCCTCGTTGCCCGCAAGGGTCATCTGGTGTACTCGACCGCGCTTGGCTTCCAGGACAAGCAAACCGGCAAGCCGATGTCGAAGGATGCGATTTTTCGCATCTACTCGATGACCAAGCCGCTGGTGTCCGTGGCCGCCATGATGCTGGTCGAGGACGGCAAGATCGAGCTCACCGATCCGGTGTCGAAGTTCCTCCCGGCTATGAAGGGTCTGCAGGTCAGCGTGCCCAAAGCCGATCCCGTGTTCGCAAAGATGACCTACACCCTCGTCCCCGCGGACCGCGAGATGACGGTGCAGGACCTGCTCAGGCACACCTCGGGCCTCGCCTACGGAGAGATCACGCAGAACGCTCCGGTGAAAGAGGCGTACGCGAAGGCCGGCGTCTACAAGAGTGGAATCGATTACGACGCGCGAGATCTGTCGCCCGCCGAGGAGGTCGAGCGCCTCTCCAAAGCGCCGCTCGCGCACCAGCCGGGCACGGTTTGGGAGTACAGCCTCGCGAGCGACGTGCTGGGCCGCGTCGTCGAGGCGGCCTCGGGCAAACCGCTCGCGGAGTTCCTCGAGGTGCGTCTGTTCAAGCCGTTGGCGATGAACGACTCGGGGTTCTGGGTGCCGGGAGACAAGCTGGGGCGTCTCGCGCAGCCGCTGCCGGTGGATGCGCTCAGCGGCAAGCCCAACAAGCTCATCGACGTCTCTACCGTGCCGGGCAACGATTCGGGCGGCGCGGGCGCTGTGTCGACTCCGGGCGACTACCTGCGCTTTGGACAGATGCTGTTGAACGGCGGCCAGCTCGACGGCGCGCGCGTGTTGAGCCGCACCACGGTCGCGCTGATGACCTCCGACTCGCTCGGTACGCGCATAGAGACACCCATCACGCCTGGCGATGGCTTGCTGGGCACTCCCGGCTACACGTTTGGTCTCGGGTTCGCGGTCCGGCAGGGTCCGGGGGTGGCGGCTGTGCCTGGCTCGGCGGGCGAGTTCATGTGGGCAGGCTATGCCGGGACCTACTTCTGGGTGGACCCAAAAGAACAGATCGTCGGCGTCTACATGACTCAGGCGCCCAGCCCTGTCCGCGCCTACTACCGGAAGCTGCTCAAACAGCTCGTCTACGCGGCGATCGCGGACTGATGTGCCCGCCGATGGAGGTGTTGGCTGGAACGAGCGGCTATTCCTACAAAGAGTGGAAGGGACCCTTCTACCCGGAAAAACTGCCCGCCAGCGACATGCTGCGCTTCTACGCGGAGCACTTCCGTACGGTGGAGATCAACAACACCTTCTATCGTATGCCGGACGAGACGGTGTTGTCTCGCTGGTCGCAAGAGGTTCCCGATGATTTCGCTTTTTCGGTCAAGGCGCCGCGCCGCATCAGCCACGACAAGCGCCTGCGGGAAGCCGAGTCGGACGTCGCCGAGTTTGCCCGGCGCGCATCGGTGCTGGGGCCCAAGCTGGGCCCCGTCCTGTTTCAGCTGCCGCCATTCATGAGAAAGGATCTCCCGCGACTCGAGGAGTTCCTCGACTGCCTCCCGCCCACGCTTCGCGCCGCCATCGAGTTTCGTCATCCGTCATGGCGCGATGATGCGGTGTACGAAGCGCTCCATGGACGATCGGCCATGTTTTGCATCGCGGATACCGACGAGGGAGAGACCCCCCTGGTATCCACAACGGACTCCGGCTACTTGCGCCTGCGCCGAGCGCACTACGATGATACGGAGCTGCGCGCCTGGATCGAAACAGTTGGCGCACAATCGTGGACCCGGGCGTATGTCTACTTCAAGCACGAGGATGCGGGACTGGGAGCGAAGTTCGCACAACGCTTCAACCAGCTCTGGATCGAGGGACAGGGATCGGTGCGCTGATCCCTGGCCGAAGACTGATGCACAATCGTAACCGCGCCGGGTTTCATCATGCGGGCTGCTAATCGGACGGCTAAGCGGTCTGCCCGACAGCCCGACGCCAGCGCGCAGAGCGAACGCGGTACGCTTCGGGACTACGCCGAAAAGCGCGCGTTCGAGGCCACACCCGAGCCGCGCCCGCAGCCAGTGTTGCAGCGGCGCGGACCGCTGCTCTTTGTAGTCCAGCAGCATTCCGCTCGGCGCCTGCACTATGATTTTCGTCTGGAGCTCGACGGTGTGCTCAAGTCCTGGGCCGTTCCGGACGGCCCGTCGGTGGATCCCAAGATCAAGCGCCTGGCTGTCCCGGTTGAAGACCACCCGTTCGATTATGCGTCGTTCGAGGGCGTCATCCCGCCCAAGCAATACGGTGCAGGCGAAGTGATCGTGTGGGACTGTGGCATGTATTCGCCCGATGAGGGGAAGTCGTACGCCTTCGATGACCGCGATGAAGCCCAACGGCGCCTGCGGGCGGAGTACGAAAAGGGCAAGCTCAGCATCTTTCTGCTCGGAGAGAAGCTCAAGGGCTCATGGACTCTGGTGCGGATGAAGGACAAGGACTGGTTGCTGATCAAGCATAAGGACCAGTTCGCGCGCAGCGATCTGGATATTCGCAGCCGCGCCAACTCCGTTCTGTCCGGATATGCCGTTGGCGATCTGAAAACTCCGAAGCGCCTCGAGCGCTTGAGCGCCGAGCGTTTGCTTCCCAACGGCCCGGCTGAGACAGCGCCAGCGAAGCTCGCGCCGATGCTGGCCGCCTCGGCGGACGCTCCCTTCAACGATCCCGCATTTCTCTACGAGCCCAAGCTGGACGGGTACCGCTGCATGGCCTTCCGCCGCGACGGCAAAGTCCGCCTCCTATCGCGTCGCGGCATGGACCAAAGCGCGCAGTTTCCAGAGATCGTCGCCGCCCTTCAGGACCAAGTGCTCGACGACCTAGTACTGGATGGGGAGATCGTGGCGCACGATCAGACCGGCAGACCGTCCTTCAATGCGCTGCAGAATCGAGCTCAGTTGAAAAACGAGCGCGAAATCGTGGCTGCACAAGCCGGCGCGCCCTGCGTGCTCTATGCCTTCGACGTTTTGCACCTCTGCGGCATGAATCTGCGCGGCGCCGACTATCGATCCCGCAAGCGCTATCTCGCTCAGTGCGTCCTGCCCTCTCAGCACCTTCAGATCCTTCCCGCCAGCGACGCTCAGGGCGAGAGATTCTACGCGGCCGCGCTGGAGGCTGGCTTCGAAGGGGCGGTGGCAAAGAAGCGCGACAGCCGCTACGAGGCCGGTGTGCGCTCGCCTGCCTGGCTCAAGATCAAGGCCACGCAGAGCGGGGAATTTCTGGTGTGCGGATATACCGTGGGCAGAGGGCAGCGCGCGCAGACTTTCGGAGCGCTGTTCCTGGGGTATCGCGATCAGTCGGGACAAATCGTGCCGGCAGGACGAGTGGGGAGCGGTTTCGACGAAGATTCGCTGGGTGTTCTGGCGGCTCGACTGAAGACTCTCGAGACCCAGCGCCACCCGTTCGCCAAGGAGCCCGAGGTCGACGTTCCGGTCGTGTGGCTCAAGCCCGAACTCGTCGCTGAGGTCCAGTTCGCTGCCTGGACTCCAGAAGGCTCGCTGCGCGCCCCCGTGTTTTTGCGCCTCAGGGATGATATTCCTCAGGAGGAGGCCTCCGTCCCACAGGTCGTGCGTGTCGATGACAGCCGATCTTCGGCGAGCACACGCCAGGCGAGCGACGAGATTCGCCAGATCGTCGAGCAGCTCCAGGGCGGCAGCCGCGATGACCTCACGCTTCACGCGGGATCCGAGCAACTGCGGCTCACCCATCTGAACAAGGTACTGTGGCCGAAGCAACCCAAACTCCAGCAGCCCGCCGTCAGCAAACGCGACCTTCTGATCTATCTGGCGCGTGTCTCGCCCTACATGCTTCCCCATCTGGCCGATCGTCCGCTGACGATGATCCGGTTCCCGGACGGCATCACCAAGCACCAGTTCTTTCAGAAGCACTGGGAGCACAAGCTGCCCGAGTTCGTGGAGACGATCACCGTTTACTCCGAAAGCAAGCAGGAGAATGGAGAGTATCTGCTGTGCAATAACCTCCCGACCCTGATCTGGCTGGGCCAGATGGGAACCCTCGAGTACCACGTCTGGCATTCGCGCGGAAGCCTGCATCCGGACGCACAAGTTTCCAGTACAGATTTCACCGACAGTGCCGAGAACATCGAGAGTTCGATTTTGAATTTCCCGGACTACGTGGTGTTCGACATCGACCCCTATATCTATTCCGGGAAGGAAGCGCCCGGCGCGGAGCCCGAGCTGAACACGAAGGCGTTCGAGAAAGGCAAGGAGGTTGCGTTCTGGTTGAAGGAGCTGTTAGCGCGGCTAGGGCTGCAAAATCCCGTAGTCAAGACTTCGGGCAAGACCGGCCTGCATATCTTCGTCCCGATTGTGCGCAACCTCAACTTTGCCGCGGCGCGCCAAATCTGCGAGACTATAGGCCGATACCTGATGCAGGAACACCCCGATGTGATTACCATGGAGTGGAGCATCCCCAAGCGCACCGGCAGGATCTTCATCGACAGCAACATGAACGTTCGAGGGAAGACGTTGAACTCCGCCTATTCGCCGCGTGCACTCCCTGGTGCGCCAGTGTCTATGCCGGTCACCTGGGAGGAGCTCGCCAACGCGCATCCTATGGAGTTCAGGATGTGGAACGTGTTCGAACGCCTGCAGCGGCAAGGCGACGTTTGGCACAATGTCATCGAGCTGAAGTCGGACCTCCACCGCGCATTCGGCTAGCGTTATCCGTGCGAGCAGCAAGGATCAGTGGGGAAAGGACCAACCCGCAGAAAGGATTAACATGGCGCGCTCCATAGCATCGGCAACGATCTCCTTTGGCATGGTCTCCATACCGGTGGACATCTATCCGGCCACCCAGAGCAGCGCGGGGATATCGTTCAATCTACTGCACAAGACCTGCGGCTCGCGGCTCAGGCAGCAGTACGTCTGCATCAAAGAAGGCGTGGTCGTGGAGCGTGCCGACATGGTCAAAGGTTACGAGTTCACCGAAGACCGCTACGTCACCTTCACCAAGGAGGAGCTCAAGGCACTCGAAGAGCCCTCGACCCAGATGATCGAGATTACGGAGTTCGTCGCCGCCGAAGCGATTGACCCCATTTACTACGACAAGGCGTACTACCTCGCGCCCGGGAAGGGAGGCGCCAAGCCGTATGCTCTGCTGCGGCAGGCGATGCAGGAAGCGCAGCGTTTCGGCCTGGGAAAATGGGCCTCCCGCGGCAAACAGTACATTGTCGAGTTGCGCCCCGTAGCCGACGGCATCGTGCTGCAGCAGCTGCTCTATGCAGACGAAGTGCGGGGCATGAACGACCTGGGTATCGACAAGGGTGAAGTGCGCGCGCCGGAGCTGAAGCTGGCCAAGCAGCTCATCGAGCAGATCACCTCCGACAAGTTCGATCCGAGCGCCTATCAGGACGAGGAAAAGAAACGCATCGAAGCCGCCATCCAGAAGAAGATCGAAGGCGAGCAGATTGCCATTTCACCGGATGAGGGCAAGGGCGGCGCGCAGATCATCGACCTGATGGATGCGTTGCGCGCCAGCCTGGAGAAAGGCGGCAAGCCGGCGCCGGGACACAAAGCTGCGGAGCGTAAACCACCGAAGCGTGCCGCGGAGGCGAAGCCGGCGGCGCAGAAGGTCAAGGCCGGCAGGAAGTAGGGTCGAGGAGTAGGGTCGCGCCGGTGAACGGGTATTCCATTCGCGACGTACAGCGCACGCTCGGTTTGTCGCGCAGCATGATTCTCGGTCTGGTCGAGTCGAGGTACGTGACGCCGAAGATCGGTCCGCGCCGGTCTTATCGATTCACATTCAGCGATCTTGTCGTGATGCGCACCGCGCAGGAATTGATCGAAGCCAAGCTCCCGGCGCGCCAAGTCTCGCACACCTTGAAGCGCCTGCGAAAACAGCTGCCGGAAGACGTCCCATTCGGCGGATTGCGGATCCGAGCAGCGGGTGATCGAATCGTCGTGCAGGAAGGCGCCAGGCAGTGGGAAGCCCGCAGCGGGCAGTACTTGCTGGATCTCGCGGTCAGCGCCGAGGACGGAGAGCTCTGCATGCTGCCGACAGCGAAACCGGCCGGCGGCTCGGCTGAGCAATGGTTCGCTCGGGCCTGCGAGATGGAAGATGAGGGCGACGCTGGTGCCGTTGCCGCTTACGAGCGCGCGATCGATGCGGACCCCTCATTTGCCGATGCCTTCGTCAACCTCGGGCGGCTGCTCCACCAGCAAGGTCGTTTGAGCGAGGCCGAAGCGGTCTACCGAAGGGGCATATCGCAATGCCAGTCCGATGCATTGCTGCGCTACAACTTGGGCGTGCTGCTGGATGAAATGGGCCGACAGCCGGCGGCGCTCCAGGTCTACCGCGAAGCCCTTGCCCTGCAAGACGATTTCGCGGATTGTCACTACAACATCGCTCTGCTGTACGAAGCGTCCGGGCACACGCGAGCCGCGCTGCGGCATCTCAACGCGTACCGAAGACTTCAGTCGGGTTAGTTATTCCCGCTGCGGGCCCGCCCAGATAAGCGCAGCGATGATATCACGCGAGCCCGCCTTATCGAGGCACTTTCAACCGCACCACGTTCCAAGACGCCGGCGAGAGAGTCGCAGAAAGCTGTGCACCTTCGACGTGGATGCCGGTAAGCGCGGTGGGTTTCACGCGGTCCGGTTGCGCTCTCGTATTGGCGGCTTTGAGATCGGAATCGCGCAGCTGAAACGCTGCGTCATTCGCGACTTCCGGAAAGCCTTCCAGCGTCACCCGCACACACATTTCCTGAGTCAGGCTTCGATTGAGCGCAAAAATGTTGAGTGTCCCGCCAGGCTCGTCGTGCACGGCGGCAAGCTTTAGGTAGGCTACCTCCGGCAGCGGGAAATAGAGATCCTGCGTGCCGCGCGGATCGTAGTAGGTCGCTGCGTAAGTGGGCGAGTCGCTGTGTACCCGCAGCACTCGGCCGCGTCCGAAGCGGCTGAAGTGCGCAAACGGCCAGAAGATGGTCTGGCGCCAGGCAGGACCACCGGTTTCTGTCATTATGGGCGCTATGACGTTGACAAGCTGTGCGAGGCAGGCTGCCTTGACGCGGTCGGCGTGATTCAACAGCGAGATGCACATTCCCCCGAAGACTAGAGCGTCCTCGAGGTTGTAGACCTCCTCCAGGATAGCCGGTGCTACGGGCCAGCCGGGCTCGACTCGCGCCTGCTGCGTGCGGCGCGTGCGATACCAGACATTCCATTCGTCGAAGCTGAGCCAGATGCGCTTGCTGGACCGACGGCGTGCGGCGACCGCATCAGCGACCGCTACCACCTCGTCGATGAAGCGGTCCATGAGATCGGGGCTGGCGAGGAAGGCGGCCGTATCCTGCGCGTAGTTGTTGATGTAGGTATGCACAGAGATGTACTCGACGTGGTCGAAAGCGTGGTCGAGCACGGTATCCTCCCACCGTCCAAACGACGGCATGTTCCGCCCGGAGGACCCGCAAGCGGCGAGTTCGATCGTCGGATCGACCCACTTCATCATCTTCGCCGCCTCGGTGGCGATGCCGCCGTACTCCTGGGCAGTCTTCGATTCCATCTGCCACGGCCCGTCCATCTCGTTGCCCAGACACCAGAATTTCACGCCATGCGGCGCTTCCCATCCGTGCCGACGACGCAGGTCCGACAGCGCGGTGCCTCCAGGGTGGTTGCAGTACTCGACGAGGTTGCGGGCGGCATCGGCCCCGCGCGTCCCGAGATTCACGGCCAGCATCGGCTCGGTCCCTGCAGACCGACACCAGTCGATGAATTCGTTGGTGCCAAATCGATTCGTCTCGGTCGACAACCAGGCGAGGTCGAGCCGGCGAGGCCGGTTCTCAGCGGGACCGACGCCGTCCTCCCAGTTGTAGCCCGACACGAAGTTGCCGCCGGGATAGCGCATGGTCGTAGGAGCCAACTCGCGCACAAGCGCGAGCACGTCCTGTCGGAAACCCCGGCTGTCGGCCGTGGAGTGACCCGGCTCGAAGATTCCGCCATAGACGCAGCGGCCTAGATGCTCGACGAAGGCGCCGAACAAACGGCGATCGGTCTCTCCGATCGCGAGACTGCGGTGGAGATGGACTCTGACCTCATGCATGGTCATCACGCGGCCGCCGATGTCCCCGGCCCTGGGCGGTCGGCGTGAGGACCCGCGAAGGATCTTCCAGAGAGCGGCCCGCAAGGGGCGAGCTCATGCTTGTGAAAAGGTGCGAACCCCGATCCGACGCCGGATCTCACGCCGTCCTCCACTTACCGGAGGAGCGAGCTTGTCGCGAGTGCGCCGGGCGCGCGGGCGACAGGCTATCGGACGCGAATCGACGTGCTTGCGGCCTGTGGGCCGTTGCCGCCCCCCGATGTAGTGGTCAGAGCGAGCTTCGTTTTTGGCTGCTCGTCCCAGAGAATAACTGCGGCGTCGCCGGGTGGAAGCGGGATTGGAGTGACCGGCCCGGTACCACGAACCTCCGCCAGGCCCTCGTCGTTGACGGGTGCCGACTCGTTGAAGAACACCCCGTCAGGGTTCACCGATTCCTCCGCGTTTACCTCAAGTGGCGGCGATCGCCACCAAAACCGTTACCAATACCGGGAAACAGCGGCGCGCGATGCTAACCAGTGCCGTCGCCACTGCTCTCGTCATTGCCTCGCTGAGACACCGCAGCACCTCAGACGTTCGTGCGGGAGCCCATAAGTGAGCAGCGGATCAGTCTGAAAAATGATAGCACGCAGAATGGCGCGACGCGTCAGACGGAGATTACAAGTAGTGCCAATCGTGCAGGATTTGACATACGGCGGGCTGAGGCTCGTAACAAGGTTGTGACACCTAGCTCGAGTTGGGGGAACCTAGGCCGATTTTCGGCGGCGCTTGGCTCGCGTTCTTGTCTCGATGCTCTGAGGTTCGACTGGATGCTCTGGCTTGGCTAAGTGAAGCCGGTCCATCAATCGGTACAGCGTCATGCGTGATACGCCCAGCTCATGCGCCGCCTGCGTCACGTTCTTTCTATTGCGCCGCAAGGCATTGGAGATTGCGTCACGTTCCGCGTGCGCTCGCCATTGCTCCAGCGTCATCACGCGCCGCCGTGACGACTCGCGCCGTTCCAGTCCGAGATCGGCCGGCGCAACAAGACGCGCATCACACATCACGGTGGCGCGCCGAACCCGGTTGATCAACTCCCGTACATTACCAGGCCAGGAGTGGGCGTGCAGGGTGTCCAGCGCCTGACGCGAGAATCCCTTGGCGGTGCTGCGTTCGGCTCTCGCAAACTTATCGAAGAAGAATCGCGCGAGGATTTCCACGTCACCTTCGCGTTCCCGCAGTGGCGGTATTTCCAGGCGCAGCACGTTGAGGCGGTAGAACAAATCCTCTCGGAACTGACCGGCTTCAATCTGCTTCTCGATGTCCACGTGCGTTGCGGCGATCACGCGAACGTCAACCTGGATCGGTCGCGTGCTGCCGACTCGTTCGATGGTCTGTTCCTGCAGGAAACGCAGCAGGTTCACTTGCAGGTCCGGCGGCAGGTCTCCAATCTCGTCTAGAAAAATGGTCCCTCCGGACGCTGCTTCGATGCGTCCGATTTGGCGTGCGTGCGCGTCGGTGAACGCACCTTTCTCGTGGCCGAACAGCTCGGACTGGATCAAATTGCGCGGCAGGGCGGCACAGTTCACCGCCACGAACGGTCCTCGCGCCCGGCTCGAGCGTTCGTGGATGGCCAGGGCGGCGAGCTCCTTGCCGGTTCCGCTCTCGCCGATGATCAAAACCGGCGCGTCGACGCTCGCAAGCTTACGGATGGCGCGGAACACGTCTTGCATCCGAGGGCTCGTCCCCACCATCTCGAATTCACCAGACACTTCTACTGCAGGTTTGGCTGCGAGAGCGGCGTCCCGCATCTGAGCCATCCCGTATGCATGTCCGAGGCTCACCAGCAAGCGCTCTCGATCCGGGGGAGTCGTATGGTAGTCGTAGAAATTCCGCGAGATGAACTGCGCCAGGTCGGAGCGCAGTGGAGTTTCCCTCGGCAGCAGAGCGATCCACTGCATGTGACTGCCACCCGAAACAAGATCCTGCACCCGCGCGAGCGTCGATCCGTCGGTTGATTGAATCGCTGCGAGCCCCACGGAATAGCGGCGGGATCCGACGTCTTCCTGAGCTTCGGATAGGTCCTTCACAACGTGCACAGACCACGCGCTGGGGTCGAGCTCAGGGGGAGGGACCGCAGGCTCGGTGGTCGGAAGATACAGCAAGAGTCGAGGCGTCATCGCGACTCCGATCGGACTGATGGGTCCGATTTGCGGGGCATCTTAAACGTCTTCGTGCACCGGAGATATACATGACACGATCTTTTACAATCCGAGCTCTCTCGACTCTCGCTGCAAGCAGCTTGCTGCACGCGCGCAGCATCCACGATCCGGCTTCATCGGGTTGCACTCGCCGATACAGTTGGCATATCAAAGCCGCGTCGCCAGCACTGACACCACCGTCGGGGCCGTGATCGGACGCGAGCGCAATTCGCGAAACGATCGCGCTTCACCTAGCACGCGCTGCTGGAGTCTGCGGCTTCTCCAGCGATCGCCAACTGCGGCAATGAGCGCTCAATCTCCTCGGGCACGCATTCTCTCTACGCCCACCCAGATGAACCTCACGCATGCTGAATAGGCGCCAACCAATATTGCAATCGAACTGAATATTCGAGATGCCATTGTCGGCAAGTGACGACAAGCTATCCCGAATACTGTCGGTATAGAGCGACGGACTTATTGACAATGAGTTTTGGATCTCGAATCTATACTCTAGCGGATTGATACAAAAGGAAAAGATTCAAGTCGATTTCAAGGTCGATAAAAGATTTTTGCCTGCTCGGAACCAGTCGTGTAACTCATATGATGCAATTCTCATTTTTCTTCGGCTAATGACATTGGCGTAGGTCATTGCAGCCCACCTCTAGGGCTTCAAGGCTGCGGATCTACGTTTCGCTTGTTCAAAAAAAGAATGGTTTCGAATTGATCGTAACAGCCAGGTAACAACGGATATGCGTTACGCCTAGGGGGCAGGAGCAGCAGTTTCCAAAAATCTCTAATTCGATCAACCGATTGTGATGAATGGCATAGCGTATGCAGTGAGGCCTCTTCGGAGGATTCGGCAGAATGCCGTCTTCCCAAAAACCGTTTGAGGAGGGATTTCGAATGAAGAAGACCTTAATGGCAACAGCGATCGCGCTGGCATTTGGAATATCTGGCCCTGTGCTCGCGAATCCTACCAACACCAACAACGCCGACACAACGGACACTGGCGTCAGCCAGAGTGCGACGGCACAGTCGACCCAGAAGAACAACAGCGGCGCACAGGCGAATGAGGGCTCTAACGCCACTACGAACGACGCTTCCACCAACACCGACACCAAAACGATCACCAAGACCAAGACCATCACTAACACGGACAACTCCACTCACACCAAGGACTCCAACAACACCCAGACGATCACCAAGAACAAGAGCTGGACCGACAGCTCCACCAACACCAAGACCATTACCAAGGACTCCGGCAACACCAAGACCATTACCAAGGACTCCGGCAACACCGATAGCTCGACCAACTCCAAGGCGGAAGCGGAAAAGGGAGCCACTGCCATCAGCGGCAACGGTGGTATCAGTGACCTGCTGAACGACAAGAGCACCAACTACAAGGATTCGTTCAACACCAAGGCCGTGGCGCTGAGCAAGCTTGAGGGTACGGTTAGCCACGTTAAGGTGATTGGCGTCGGCAATATCGCCAAAGCCAGCGACGGCGGCAAGGGCGGAGCGGGCGGTAAGGGCGGCGCCGGCTACGGTGGCACAGGCGGGGTTGGCAATGGTGGTACCGGCGGCGACGCCGCAGCGTCCTCTTCGGCAGCCTCTGGAAATGGCGGCGACGGCGCCGAGGTCGACGGGAGCTCCAGGAACGGCAGCGCCAAGACCGGCAGCGCCAAGGGGGCAAACGGGGGTAAAGCCGGTAAAGCGAACGCGAACGGCGGCGATGCCAAGTCGCTTTCGGCTGCTCTGTCCGCGGCCGGCGCCAAAGGTGGCAGCGCCAAGGGCGCCAATGGCGACAACGGCGGCACCGCGAAGTCCATCGGCGCGAACGGCGACGACGGCGGCAACGCGACGTCCAAGAGCGCTGCCGGCGGTGACGGCGGCACGGCAAAAAGCGCTGCTGGGGGCAGAGGGGGTAGCGGTGGTGATGCCGGCAATTCCAAGGCATCTAGCGGGAGTGGCACCGGTGGCACCGGTGGCACCGGTGGCACTGGCGGAGCCGGCACGGTCGCAGGGGCGACTGGCGGTACCGGCGGGGTTGGCGGAGTTGGTGGTGCAGGTAGCAACGGCGGCAGTACTGCCGGAGCCGGCGGCAACGGCGGTGCCGGCGGAGCCGGTGGTGCCGGCGGTAATCCCGCAGGCGGCACAGGCGGAGCCGGGGGGACCAATACCGCTACTGGCGGCGCAGGCGGTGCGGGCGGAACGAATACCGCTACTGGCGGCGCGGGCGGTGCGGGCGGAAGCAACACTGGAGGTGCAGCAACAGCGACCGCCTCGCCGAGCAGCACGGCGGCTGCAGCTGCTGGCAATGGCGGTACGTCCAGTGCGAACGGCGGCGCTGGCGGCAGCGCGACCGTCGGCTCCGCGACCAACGGTGGCTCGAGCGGCAGTGCAACTGGAGGCAACGGCGGCAGTACGTCGGGCGCTGCGGCTGCTGCAGCTGAGCGAGGTGGCGACGGTGCCGGTGGCACCGGTGGCACCGGCGGTGTCGGCAACGGGGCAGTCGGAGGAACAGGCGGCAACGGCGGCAATGTCACCGCTGACGCCGGATCGTACAACACCTCTAACAACATCAGCGGCTTGGCCGGCGCAGCGGGGATCACCATCGCGGTCCAGAACAGCGGTCACGCCAGCCTGATCCAGACCAGTGCCAACGTTCAGGCCAATATAAACGGTGCTGCTAACCATTAAGTTCGGCTGAAGCGGTCCCCGGGGGCGCTGGTCCGGCCCCCGGGGCACGACGCGCTTTCTAATCAAAGATTGCGGAGGAGGGCCGAACATGATTTGGCAGGCGTGCGTAATTGTCGCAGGGGCCATTGTCCTCGCGGTGGGCAGCCAGCAGGTATTTGCCCAGAAGGTGGGCAGCCAACAACAGGTATCCGCCCAGAAGAAGCCGGGTACAGGCGATGTAACTGCTCTCGGAGCAGCCATGACGCCGAAAGCACTAGCTGCGCAACGCGGTGGGCAGGCGGTCACCATCAACAAGAATGAACTTGATGCGAAGTTGCACGACAACAAAGCCATCAACACCATCAGCGGCAGCAACTACATCACGCAGGACGCGTTCTCGCACTCCACTGGCCTGCCGGTCGCGATCCAGAATTCCGGCAACAACGTCCTCATTCAGAACTCGTTGATCCTGAATCTCGAGGTGAAGTAGGCGCGATCAGATGAAGAGCGCACTCGTTCTTTCGGTCGGCCTGTGCTCCCTTGCGCCGGTGCCAGCAGGTGCGGGGGAGGTGAACTTGAACGGCTTGCCCACCATGAACAGTGGAGCCTACACGGTTCGGGTGTTGAGCCTCAAAGAGGCGAAGTTTCGCAGGACGATCAAGCAGCAATACGACTTCAGCTGCGGTTCTGCGGCACTCGCAACGCTGTTGGCCTACCACTATGGCGATGCTGTCACTGAAACACAGGTCTTTCTATACATGTACGAGCGAGGGGACCAGGAGAAGATTCAGCGCGAGGGCTTCTCGCTGCTCGATATCAAACGCTATCTCGAAGCCCACGGCTACGAGGCGGACGGCTTCGAGACATCGCTTGACAAACTTGCCTCGGTCGGCGTCCCTGCGATCGTCCTGATCAGCGACAATGGCTACCACCATTTCGTGGTGGTCAAAGGGATCGTCGAAGGCAGAGTTCTGGTCGGGGATCCGTCGATGGGGGCGCGCATCATCCGGCGCTCTGAGTTCGAGCGCCTATGGACCAACGGCATCGTGTTTGTCATCACCAACAAACGCGATCTCGCCACCTTTAACGCGAACGCCGAGTGGAGCACTGGCATCGCCCCGCTGGGTGCCGCCATCAGCCGGAATGCCCTCTCTAGCACCATGATCTTCTTGCGCGGCGTTAACGAATTCTAAGGAGTGCAGCGTGGATCGTATGATCAGTAGACGTACTGTCGCTGCGGTGCTAGCGCTCCTATTCGCGCAGCCACTGGGTGCCGCAGGTCTGCAGTCTCCGGGCTTCGATAAGTGCCGCGTGCAGAAGCAATGTCGCCTGTTGAGCCACGCCGAGCTCGACCGTTTGCGCGGTGGTTTCTCCCTCATGAGCGCGGTTGGTCCCATCGACATCACGTTCGGCATTTCCCAAGCCGTATACGTCAACGGCCAGTTGGTTGCGCTCACACAACTCGTGCTGCCCGGCACAGGGCAGGCGATTGGGACGCTGACGCCGAGCTCGGCGCAGATGGAGGCGCTCAATGCTGCGCTGAAGGGTGCGTCGGTGATTCCGGTGCCCTCCTCCGCCGCGACAGGAACGAGCGCGCCGTCTGCGGTGGGTTCCAACGCTTTGCAGAGCATTCGATCTGCCGCGGCTGTAGCCCCGCCCGCTGTGAACGTGCCGCAGAGCCCTGCCACGTCCGAGGCGAGGCCTAGCGCAACACTCAAACCGCCGATTAACGCGGGGCCGCCGGTGCAGGCGGCTGCAGCGTCGCTATTGGGCGCAGGCTCGTCGCCCGGCGCAGCTGCTGCGCCAACAGCATCGACGACTGCGGGCCTCAACGCAACACTGAGCGTGCCGACCAGCACCGGCTCATCGTCGCCGGTTGCCGCGATACCGGCACCAAGTGCGGTCTCTTCACGCAACAACGCTTCCGCTGGGCCTACGACCGTATTAGTGAACGGTGCTCCAGTAATCCCTGGGAGCCCAGTGATCAACGTACCAACCGCCGCGAACATCCGCACCCTGACCATCCAAAACGGACCCGGAAACGTCGTAGTGCCCAGCGCGGCGGACATCCGTGCAGCGACGAATGCGACCATCATTCAGAACACGCTGAACGGGCAAACAATTCAATCGATGACGCAATTGAACATATCGCTGGGGTTGAGCAAGACAATGAACGCTGCATCCGTTCAGGATAGGGTCAGGCAGGGAATGGCTGCCTTCGGGCGCTAACCGCATCGCGTCCGCAGCCCGCACGCTCGGACTCCGTCGAGAGCCGATGCCAGAACCGGCAAAGGGCGAGACCACCCGAGCATCGTGCGCATATAGGAACAATACCCGACGATCACGAGCCGGGCTCAAGACAACCACGTAATGGTTGGGGCAGGGAGAGAGGCTGGGCATGAAGAACAAGAGCACTGGGTGGCGAGTCGCCCGTGCCGGCATTGCCGGGGCCCTGCTCGTAAGCGGCGTCGCTCTTGGCGACCCGCCGGCAGAGAAACAGGCCAAACCCCAACTCACCCTCCAGGATTTGCTCGAGAAGCTCGAGCAGCAAAACCGGATCCTTGAGCACCAGCAAAAGCGACTCGCTGAACAGGAGAAAAGGCTCCAGGAGTACAGAGAGGCCCTGGAGCGTGCGCTAGCAGAGCAAAAATTGCGTCTTCAGGACCTGGAGGCGCAGCGCGGGACCGGAGTGCAATCGGCAGCGGCTAGAGCGGCTGCCGACACGGACCCGACGGTCGAATCTCCCACACCTAAGCCCGAAGACCCGAAAAGGAAACGCGCTGGCTCCACTGTCGTAGCGCAGGCCACACCCGAGGCTGGTACGCAGACACCACCATCAAAACCAACCGGCCAGGCGCCCGAGAGTTCCAATCGCCCCCCGGAGATTGCTCAAATCACAGAATATCCTGGTGTGCTCACGCCGAAGGGAAGAATTGTGTTGGAACCCGCACTTCAGTACTCCTACGCTTCCAACAACCGGGTTGAGCTTGCGGGCTTCACGATTCTCCCTGCTATCGTCATCGGGCAGATCAACATCCAGAATTTGAACCGGGAGCTTTTAGTCGGCTCGCTCACGGCGCGCTACGGGCTCACCTCCCGGGTTGAAGTCGAAATGAAGGTGCCCTACGTATATCGTCAGGATACGACGACCGGGCGCCCGCTCTTGGAGCAGAGCACCGGCAACGAAGTCGACGCCTTCACCGCCTCGGGAAGTGGCCTAGGTGACATCGAGTTCACAGCCCGCGCCCAGCTCAATAAGGGCGGTCCGGACACGCCGTACTTCGTGGGTGGGCTGCGCTTCAAGACGGCGACGGGCAAGGGTCCCTTCGATGTCCCCGTTGCCCAAGTTGGCAACACACCCTTCTTCGTACAGAGTGAACTACCCACTGGCACTGGTTTCTATGCGCTCCAACCTAGCATCACGGCATTGTACGCAACGGACCCGGCGGTGCTCTTCGGCGGGCTGAGCTACATTTGGAACATCGGACGCAACAACGTGACAGCTGCAGGGGGCGGATCCATAGGGTCATATGATCCAGGCGACGGCTTCACATTCAACTTCGGTTTAGGCCTTTCGCTCAACGAGCGTACTTCCTTCAGTGTCGGATTTGAGGGGGATGTCTTCTTCAAAGACAAACAAAATGGCCAGTACATTCTCAACGCGCAGAATCAGAATCTTGGGACGTTGTTGATCGGTTATTCGTATCGACTGTCCAAAGCAACGACCTTCAACCTGAGTCTGGGGATCGGCGTCACACCAGATACGCCGAACATAACCTTCTGGGTACGTCTCCCAGTCATGCTTTGACAGATCGGGCTGGGATTTCAGTAACACCGTGCTGTCAGACCAGACCCCGCTCGACAGCCCTCGTTAGCGGAGGTGGGTTCCGCGGCGTGACCGCGTGCTGCGTGATGTCGAGCGTGCGTTCGGCACGTCACGATCGATAGTCGATTAGACACGCACAGCCAGTCAACCGCCGACAGGAAGCAGTTCGCTGTACCCCAGCATCGAGACCTTCTCATTCGATGCGCGAGCGTTGGCATGCCAGCACAGCCGCTGCGGCATCGTTCCCGCGTAGTGCAGTGCCCCCAGGACGGCACGATAATAGGGAGTTTTGGCGGCGTAGAAACCGGAATCAGCCTTGCGGCTGGCCCATGCCAGCTTGCATGCGGGAAGACCGATCAATTGCTCGACCTCCTCGCCCCCGTCCCAAGCGTTGCGTTCCTCGGCGTCCAGTATGTCCTCCAAGGGGAGCTTGTCCGCCAGAAAAAACTGACGGACCTCCACCCGATAGTCCTTTTGACTATCCCCGTGGACGCTCAGCACTCTAAGATAGCGTTCCCGCGAGGCCGTATTCGCGAGCACCTCCAAAGCCAGCACGCACAGCGCCACATCAGGATGATGACGGCCCGTACTCGTGCGGCGCTCTCCCGCATAGAACGCATCCACTACATCGGCGGAATCGAACACCACCATCGCGGCCGGCACCTCGAGCCTGAAGTCGCCCCCGGAGATTTCCAACGGGGCTGCGAGCAGCTCGCTGGAAACGTCCGGGCCAACATACAACGTGCGTTCTCCGTGCGCCCGCAAATAGAGGAAAGTTTCGTATGTCCAGTACTGTTGGGTGGCTCTCTGAACCAGCGCTTCATGGAAAGATGGCGTTTGCTGGAATCGCTCGAACTGCTCGGCGCTCATGCTGGAAGCAAGGGTCTGCTTGAACTCGACGATGGCGTCTTTGACGTACCGGTCTCGGCAGCCCGCCAAGCTCGAATCTTCGGCTACGGGGACCAAGGACCCAGCGGCCTTGAGCCGGGCGATGTCGTGGTCCAAGATGCTCGCAAGCCTCAACTGAGAGTCCCCGAGCACCCTCTCATAATAGGTCGGCTGCATTGAATCCCTCCTTGGCGAATAGAAGCGCTATGCAGAAAGCACGGGGTTCAGCGCCCCGCTGGCTACCTGACGGCTAGGCGTAGCGTCCATATGGACGGTCACGCGAGAGCGCGTTGGCTAGCGCCTACTCACCTGGAAAGGTTAACGACATGAGCGATTTAAGCTTAAGGGCCCTGCACCAGCTGGCGAAATGCGCTGCCACACAACCCCGACCGGGCGAATTGACAGCTCTTCGAATATCGCCTTAACCTGCGGCGCACGGTCGAACCTTGTAATCGGGCTCCATCCATGGCTTTGATCAAGTGTCCGGATTGCGAAAGTCAGCTTTCGGACGGCGCGAGACTTTGTCCGCACTGCGGCTGGGAAAAGGGAACCTTCCTCGACGCCAAAGGGAAGGTGCGGACAGTCGCACCGTTTCGTATCTCAGTCGCAGCCGTAGACTTCCCTTTCTGGTCCATCGTCAAGATCACCACCAAGTGGGTGGTTGCATCAGTGCCGGCCATCCTCTTGCTGGTACTGATTGTCGTGCTGGCCATCCCTTTCCTGTCCATGATCGCCGATCAGCTGCATCTGCGCTCGTATCTGGGAAAGTGATATCGGGAGAGATTGCACGCAAGCGCAGGGTAGATTGAGAAAGACGGCCTCACCGCTGGGCCCGGCAGCTGTCGGCGGTGCAGCGAGCTCTATAGGCTCGCAGAGCGTGAGCGCTAGCTCTTACGGAACTGGGGTTTTGCTCGTGCCCGGCTGCTCGCCACGGGGCGATACGCCCGAGCGGTCCAGTCGATCGAGGCGATAGCCGTAGCCATACACGGCGACCAGACGCCAGCCATGCTCCGGTACCAGACGCAGCTTGCTGCGGACGCGGCTGACGTGGGTATCCAACGTTCGAGAGCTGACCGGCTGGTTTGAAACCCAGACGGTCTCGCGAAGGTGACCACGCGACAGCAATCGCCCCACGTTGCGCAGCAGCAGCGTCGCCAAGTCGAAGTCCTTCGCCGTTAGTTGCAACGGCGCGCCGTTCCGTAGGATCGTTCGCGTCTCGAGGTCCACCCGAAACACATCCAGTTCGATCACCCCGGTGCGCGGTTGCGGATCGCGGCGACGCAGCGCCAGCGATTCGAGACGGGCCAAGAGCTCATGTCTGCGCACAGGCTTCGTCACGTATCCGTCGGCACCTTCACGCAAGGCCCGGACCACGTCTTCCTCGCGCATGCGTGCCGTGCTGAACATCACCGGGACGGCGGACTGCAGGCGTTGCCGCAGATGCCTCAGCACTTCGATGCCGCTCATCTCCGGCACGTTCCAGTCCAGAAGAACCACATCGAAGCTTTCATGCTCAAGAGCCCGGAGCAAGCGCGTTCCCTGATCGAAGGGATGGGGATGATGACCTGCGCACTTGAACCAGTGGCTCAGTAATTCCGTCTGCGACGGGTCGTCTTCAAGGATGGCGATTCGCATATCGACGATGGATCAGACAAGCCCTAGCCGGCCATTCCTGGCGGGACCCTGAACTCGCGGAAGACCAGTTCCAACTCCTCGCTCTCTAGAAGAGCGTGAAACCTGAGACCCAAGTCGTCATCCGCGAGGAGCCATTTTCCTTGCCGCTCTAGTGGCTCAGTGCGAACGACGACGAACTCAACAACATCTTTGGCGGTCATGATAGCACTTCTTATCCGAGCCTGACTGGTTGCGCCGTCGTCCAGCCATCCGGCGCATCGCGGCTTTACGCGGCAGCCTCCGCGAGGGGGGCACTGTACAAGACTCAACTAGAGTTATACGCATCCACAAAGGCGATGGATGAGACGCTGCTAGGCCATTTGAAGCGTCCGGGCCAGAAGAAGGCGCCAGTTTGCTTATGCGGCCGCCAGGTAGCTCACGCGGCCACCTCTTTCGATCTCATCGGTATGCAAACGCCTGCGTGTCGGCCGCAGGCCGCGCTCGCTTTGCTGTCGATCCCCTTAAAAAGGGGCCCCTCGCCAGGTAGCTCACGCGGCCACCTTCTGGGACTCCGATGAAGCCTCGGTCAGCAGCGCAGCCGCGATCTCGTAGAAGTTCACCCTGAGCAGCAGTCGCGGAATCAGATCGGCGGCCAGCCCTTCCGCGGCGGGAAGGGTCTCGGCTACGGCTTCATACAGGGCGGCGGAGATTTTGGGGATCGCGGACGTGCGCTCGTTCCTGACCAGTGCGTTTGCGGCCAATGCCAGCCAATAGCGGCGGCGTTGCTCGTCCGACTCGATCCAGTTGATGACCGTAGTCGTCTCCGCACTCGTAAAGTCGACAATCACGTTGTTCCCTCCATGTTCAAATCGCGCCCGCCGCTCCCGATGAGCAATCGCACCCGTGGATCTCACTTGCCTCACAGAGCTGAAACAATGTGACCGGGTCGCGGTTCGCTTTCAACAGTTAGCAGGAACCGTTCCCGCTGACAGCGCACCCGCACTCGGGTGCTGCCCGCTACGAAAATGCTGCCAGGCAGTCGACTGGGCGACACAGTTCTCGAAGCAGAGTGGCGCGCTTGGATGCTCTCCGTCAGAGCGCGACGGGTCATCTTCGAGCCGTCGGTGGTGTTATGCGCGAATGCCAACGCTCTCTCGGATGCTCGCACTCTCACGCGGGCACTTTGGTTGTAGCGGCGGACGCTTCATATCCTGTGGGCGGGGGATACATTCCTTTGACCATTCTGGACATTGCGAACCTGGGCCGGATACTAGGCATTGCTTGGCAGGCGCTGTTTCCATCGTAGTGTCGTGCGTCGGTGATTGGAGAAGGAGGCGCATCGCGATATGGGTACCAGAGAGTTCAGGTCTTATGCACGTATGGCTCGACCGATTCTCACGGAACGAGACTACGAAACCGTGCGCAAGCTCGTCACGCAGCGCGCCCGAACCTTCTTCTTCGTCGAGGCGGAGCGTCTGGAAGCATTGATTCGAGAGCTCACCGACTATGAGGGCCGATGTGCAGAAACGGACACCGGCTGCACGATCGGCTGGGCAGAGTGGGCGTTCGTGCCTGAAGCCAACGATGATAGCCAGCCACGCCGACGCTGGACCGACGCATCGCATTGAAGCGCTCCGCGACAGATGCATAAGCGGGTGAGCAGAGGCCAGCAAGCCTCTTGACCAGCACAAGCCCCCGTTAACCAGGCGATCCTTTGCAAGCCCCGGTAGACCATCGCGCATGGATCTGCTCGCATCTGGCGGGCGTGGAGCTTCCCGTTTGGGTCGGCGGAATCGCAATACTCACCGCTATCGCCGTCACCTGGGCTGTCGTCGCGCTCCGCCGTCGCCTGGATCGCCTGGGCGAGGATCTGAAGGACCTGCGCAAGCTCGGAATCTCTCTCCCCGCGCTCGACAGCGGTCAGGCTCAGCTCACCGAGGCGCTCGCTCCGGCCTCCTCCGGCGCGCTGCCGCACGTCTCCGAGCTCAAGCTCCACCTTTGGCAGATCAAGCGGCAGCAGCTTATCCTGCTGGACCGGATCACGAGAATGTCCGGCACGCTTTCGGACCTGCGCGCGGTGCCGAGTTCCTTGGAGGACATCAGAGACGAGCAAGCCCGGGTACTCGAAGCACTGGCTTCCATCTCTGCCGAACTAGAGGACTGGATTGCCCGGTTTGACGATACGAGCTCCGAGCTGACCCATCTGCTGGAATCCGAACCGGTGGTGGAATTTCAGAATAGCCTCGATCCGAAGTAGGCGTCGTCCGTCCTGCGACGGGCGGAGGGCGGTCGCGCTCGAAGGCGCCCGCGTCACGATCTGACGAGAAACAGCGGCGCGGCGAGAATCCCCTGTACCACCGCCGCGAGCCCGTACAGCAGCGACGTGGCCGCAGCCAGATCGCTTGGCACACCGGCCAGGCCCAGTACGACGACAGCGGCCAGTTCGCGTGTTCCAAAACCCGCTACGCCGATCGGCAGAGCGGCCATGATGAAGATGGGCGCCGCTGCCGCCAGCATCATCGGGTAGGACAAGGGCACCCCCAACGCCAGCCCGCAGACCCACAGCGTGCATGCGGACAGGAACTGCACCCCCAGGGACTGCCACACCGAGGCGACCAGCGCGGGTCGTGCCTGGCGCAGACGGCTGCGGAATCGCTCCCAGCGCGAGGCCAATACCGCGATCCACGCAACGCTCGAGCGTGCGAGGCTCTGGAAGGGCAGAGGGATGAAGGGTGCAGCCGCGATGCCAGCCAGCACCAACAGGTACACGCTCATCTGATCGGCTGCGATGTGCGCGCCGTTTGCCGCCGCGCTCCACAGCGCGACGCCAGCCGCGGACACCAGCGACAACAAGCAAAGCACCCACAGGCCGCTGAATCGATCCAGGAACACCGACAGCGCGGAGGCCACGAAAGGGTTGCCCAGGCGCGAGAGCTGCACGCTGCGCAGCAGGTCGCCGGACAGGGTAGCGCCGGGCAGCAGCATGTTGGTCGTGACTCCACGCGCGTACATGACGACCAGCTTTCGGCTGGGCGCGATCAAACCCAGCCCGCGCGCAATGACAGCCCAGCGCAGTGCCGATAGAAAGTTCGCCGCGATGGACAGCAGCACGGCCAGCGTCATGAACCGGGGATCAGCCCGGCTCAGCTTGGACCAAAGCGCGCCTGCGTCCGCGTACCAGATAACCAGCACTAGGAGCGCGGCGCCTGCCACAACGCGCAGCAGGAGTCGTGCTGCACTGCGCGGTTTCGCAGCCTGCGCCGGCGGCTCCATCGACGCTATGTCGGGCTCAGCCGGAAGTGTCGTCGGCGCCATCGGAGACAAGCCTCCGACGCGCGCGGGGAGCGGGACGCAGCACGTACTGGGGACGCCCCTGTGGCTCGTGGTAGACGCGGGTGAGCAGCTCTCCCAGCACGCCGGTGGCGACAAGCTGTACGCCGATCAAGGCCAGCAGAACCCCCAGAAGCAGCAGTGGCCGTCCGCCAATGTCGTGGCCGAGAACCAGCTTGTCGAAGCTGAGGTAGGCGAGAATCAGTGAGCCGAGGCCCAGCAATCCCAGCCCCACGCCGCCGAAAGCCTGCATTGGGCGATGCAGAAACCGCATGAAGAACTTGATCCACAGCAGGTCGAGGATCACGCGGAAGGTGCGATCGATCCCGTACTTGGAGGTGCCCCGCATGCGCGGATGATGATTGACGGGCACTTCAATGATGTTGGCACCCACCTCCGCGGCCAATGCTGGAATGAAGCGATGCAGCTCGCCGTACAGCTTGATGTCGCTGATCACCTGCGCGCGGTACAGTTTCAGCGCACAGCCATAGTCGTGCAGCCGCACCCCGGTGACCTTCGAGATGACGCCGTTGGCGATCCTCGACGGTAGCTTGCGCGTGACGGTCTTGTCCTGCCGGTTCCTGCGCCAGCCGGAGATCACGTCCACGTCCTGCCGCTCGTCCATCAGGTCCAGCAAGTGAGGAATGTCATCGGGGTCGTTCTGCAGGTCGCCGTCCAGGGTCACGATGATCTCGCCTTTGGCTTGATCGAACCCGGCCTGCAGCGCAGCCGACTGGCCGTAATTGCGGATCAGATAGAGCGGCTTCAACCAGCCGCGCGCGGTGGCGAGCTCGGCGAGAATCGCTGCCGAATCGTCCTTGGAGCCGTCGTCCACGCAAATGACCTCGAAGCCGCGCCCGGTGCGCGATAGCGCATTGCCGACGCGCTCCACGAGCTCAGGCAGATTTGCTTCCTCGTTGTAGATCGGGATGACGACGGAAACCTGCGTGTGCTGGGAAGTCATCGACGGAGCCGGGAACGGGCTGCGACAGAGGTGGGCGGATTCTATCATCCCGGTGCCGCATGGCCGCCTCGGGGGACGAAGGTCACGGCGTACGCAAGCAGGGAAACCGCGCCGATCGCGCGTTGAAACCAGAGCGCCTGCGGATAGTCGGTCGGGGAGCCTATCAACAGCGCTACAGCGCAGCCGGCCAGCGCCAGAGCAATGACCAATTGCGCTTCTGGCCGCAGGCCGAATGCCACGTTCGCCGCCACTCTCATTCCGACCGCCGCTGCGAGCCAACCCCCGAACGCGCCTCCAAGCAGGTCGAGCGGCCAATGCACGCCCAAGGCACAGCGCGAGACCGCCACCAAGATTGCCGCTCCGACGGGCAGCGCACTCCACGCTCGCAGCTTGAACCCGAGCACACACAGAGCCGCAAGCGAGAATGCCGTAGTTGCATGCCCGGACGGAAACGAGTGGTACTGATAGGCGGGCCCGATGATGTGGATGGCGTCGGGTCCGAAGACAGCCGCTGGACGCACAACATCCACCAAATGCTTCCACGCGCGTGACCATGCTGCGGCCAGCAGTGCCGCCGGCACCACCGCCCACAGCAAGTCGGGACGGCGCCGAGCCAGAAGCAAGCAAAGTGCGAGAGCCACGGTGCCATCACCGAGGATCGTCAGATTGGCCCACAACGCATCGCCGGTCCGAGGCCCCAGCTGATTCAACAACAGGAACACGCGCTCGTTCGAACCGGTTGCGACCAGAGCCACACCGCCCAGGAGCGCCAGCGCGGGCACCAGCCATACGCGAGGGTTGCGCCAGGACCAGCTCCTAGCGGTGACGCTCATCCAGTCACTCGAATGAGCACGATGCCGTTTTTCGCATAGAGCACATCCGAGCCATAGCCCGGAAGCTCGGCCAGGCGCTTGAGCTTGGTGATGACGATATCCCCCGGAAGCGGGTTGCGGCTCGCGGTCGGACGCCCGTAGTAAACGCTGAAGCTGGGCGCGTTCAGCCCCCACATGATGACCTCATAACCCTTCTCACGCGCCAGCAGCGCCGCTTCCTTGATGGGCTCCTGCAACACTTTCGCACCCACTGGCACCACGAACGCCGACAGCCCGACGACAGCGGTGATCCCGCTCACCACCAGCTTGCGCGGCAGGTCGAAGCGGCGCTCGAACATGAAATAGAGGCTCAGCAGCGCCGCTGCAGCAGCGTACGCGAAGTAATCGGGCTTGAAGTATCGATCGGCGCCCATCAGCGCTTCGCGATAGTAGCCGTCGTTCAGCCAGGGACGCGCCAACTCGACGATAACAGGCAGTCCGAGCAGGAACAGGTAGAAGAGCAGAGGCGGCAGCAGGGCCCAGAAGCGCTGTCGCAGCTCGGTGCCATAGACCGCCATGAGGATAAAAATGCCGGTCATGCCGTAGAGCAGGTAATGCGGCAGCTTGGTGCCGGACAGCGAAAAGAACACGAACACGAAACCGAACCACAGCCACAGATAACACTGCAGATCGTCACGCCACGCGTCGCGCACGCGTTGCAGCACCCGGATGAAGAATGCGGTGTACGGCAGCGTCCCAATCACAACCACGGGAAAGTAGTACACGAGGCTGCCGGCGTGCCCCTGCAGCGGTCCGCCGAAACGGCTCAGGTTGTGTTTCAGAAAGAACCCTTGCACGAACGGCCAACCCTCCCGGTGCAAGATGAAAACGTACCAGGGCAACGCAATGGCTGCGAACAGCAGCAGGCCGCGCCAATCGAACACCGCGCGCACCCAGGTCCTGAGGTCCCGACGCAGCAAGCAGAACGCCAGGGTGACCGCGAACGGAATCAGGATCGCGACCGGGCCCTTGGCCAGGAATCCGAGGCCAATGGCGGCGAAGGTTGCGTGCGACCATACGCGCCGGCCGGTTTCCAGGTACAGCCAAGCCGAGAACATGGACGCGGCGATCAGCATGTTGAGCAACGCATCGGCGGTGGCCGCACGTCCGATGATGTAGACCCCGAGCGAGGTAGCCATGATAGCGGCCGCAAGCAGCGCCGCGTTGGGACCGAAGCGCCGCCGCGCGAACAGGAAAGTCAGCAGCACCCAGAGCGAAGCACACATGGCGGAAGGGAAGCGGAAGGCGAACTCGTTCACGCCGAACGCCATCACGCTCGCCGCTTGCAGCCAATAAACCAGGATCGGTTTATCGTAGCGCGGCGCGCCGTTGAGATAAGTCGACAGAAAGTCGCCGCGCTGGAACATCTCCATGGTGGCCTGACTGAACGCGCCCTCGTCCACGTCGAACAGCGGCGAGCGCCCGAGTGCAAAGAAGAAGCTCAGCAGGACCGCTACAAGCGCAAGCACGAGCAACGGCTTGGACTTATGGTCTGCGGGATGTGGGATCGGCGGGTCGCTGGACATGTGTGGAGTTTGGCGCAGCCGCCCCACGTTGGGTTGCCGCACAGCGCAGCGGGCGCGCCGTATTCTACCTGCCCTGTGCGGGTTTCTGCGCACCGGCGGCCTCCGGATCCTCGTGCTAGCCTGGGCCTGCGTCGGGCCCCGAGTGACCAGACCGTCCTCCTACCGGGAGCACTGAAGCTGCGGGGTGGGGCACAGCTCGAAAGCGGCCCAGAGGCGCGCAGACCAAGGGAGGGTGCTGTGAGAGCGGCTGAGTTGTTCGTAAAGTGCCTGGAGAACGAAGGCGTCGAGTTCATCTTCGGCATCCCGGGCGAGGAGAACATCCACATCATGGATGCGCTGCTAGAAAGCGGGATGCGCTTCATCACCACCCGCCACGAGCAGGGCGCTGCGTTCATGGCGGATGTCTACGGACGCCTCACTGGCAAAGCGGGCGTATGCATCTCGACGCTGGGACCCGGGGCCACCAATCTTCTCACGGGTGTGGCTGACGCCAACATGGACCGTGCGCCAATGGTCGCGATCGCCGGCCAGGGATCGACCACCCGCATGCACAAGGAAAGCCACCAGATCCTGGACCTGGTGAACCTGTTTCGACCGGTGACCAAGTACAGCAGCCAGATCCGCGAACCGGACATCGTGTCCGAGGTCGTGCGCAAGGCTTTCAAAGTCGCCCAGACCGAGAAGCCGGGCGCCTGCTTCATCGACTTCCCCGAGAACATCGCAGCAGCCGAGGTCGGCAGCCGGAGGCCGATCGAGGTGCAAGCTGCGTACACATCGGCACCGCCGGATTTCAAGATCGCCGAGGCGGCACGCATCATCTCCAATGCCCGGTGCCCGGTCATCCTGGCCGGCAACGGCGTGATCCGCCAGAACGCTTGCGATTCGCTGTTGAGCTTCGCCGAGGTACTGCGCATTCCCGCGGCCACCACCTTCATGGCCAAGGGTGCGATCCCGTTCTCCAGCGACTATTCGCTGGGCACGATCGGGCTGAAGTCGCGCGACCTGGTGTCCTTCGCTTTCGAGCGCGCCGACGTGGTCATCTGCATCGGCTACGACATGGTGGAGTATCATCCCGAGCAGTGGAATCCCGGTGGCGACAAGACCATCGTTCACATCGACGCGCTGCCGGCGGAAGTGGACGAGCGCTACATCGTCGCCACGGGCGTGCTTGGAGACATCGGCGAGGCGCTGCGCGGCATCGCGTTCGCCGCCGGTCCGAAACACGGCTCACCGCTCACGGCGCTGCGCGGCGCAATCCTCGAGGAGTGGACCCGCTACGCCAACGATGTGGCCTTCCCAGTCAAACCGCAGAAGATCGTTTGCGACCTGCGGGAAGCGCTGGCGCCCGACGACATCGTCATCTGCGACGTCGGTGCCCACAAGATGTGGATGGGGCGCATGTACCGCAGCGAGCGCCCCAACACCTGCATCATCTCCAACGGCTTTGCCTCGATGGGCATCGCCGTGCCCGGCGCGCTGGCGGCCAAACTCGCGCATCCCGACCGCAAGGTGATAGCGGTTACAGGCGATGCCGGGTTCTTGATGAACTCACAGGAGATCGAGACCGCTTTGCGCTCTAGCACGCCGTTCGTGATCCTGATCTGGAACGACTCGGAGTACGGGCTCATCACCTGGCATCAGCTGCGGCACTTCGGGCGGCCGAGCCACGTGGCATTCAACAATCCGGACTTCGTCAAGTACGCGGAGAGCTTCGGCGCTCGCGGCTATCGCGTCGAAAAAACCAGCGATCTCATCCGAGCGCTCAAGGCCGCGCTGGCCGATGACCGCGTCTCGATCATCGACTGCCCGGTGGACTACTCGGAGAACATGAAGCTCACCCAGTGGCAGCAGGAGCTGAAGAGCCCCGTGTGAACCCGTAAAACCGCCACGTTTGCGTGATACTGACTGCTTGCCCGGGCGACGGAGGGCAAACCGCCGACCAGCTTGTCCTAAAGCACAACCACTCGTCCTTCGCGCCATGACTGCGTGGCCGCCTCGGCCAGCTCCAATGCCTTGACGCCGTCCTCGAGCGTGGTGCGGACGGGCTTGGCCTGGGTGAGCGCCTCGAAGAAGTGGGCGATCTCGAGCGCGTACGCAGCCCGGTACCTCTCGAGGAAGAAATGCTCGGGTTTGTCCTCGCACACGCCTGCAGCAGTCTGTGCGACAACCTGGGTCACCGTGTGATTGCGCGCCTGTAATAGACCTTTGCTGCCCAGGACCTCGAAGCGCTGGTCGTAGCCGTAGGCCGTTCTTCGACTGGTGTTGATCTGGCACAAGCGGCCATGGCGAGTGCGGATGGTGACAGCCGTCGAGTCGACGTCCCCCGCCTCGCCGATCACCGCATCGACCAGGCAACTGCCGGTGGCGAATACGCTCTGGGCTTCGTCCTCGAGGACCCAGCGGAAAACGTCGAAGTCGTGAATCAGCATGTCCTTGAAGATCCCGCCGGAGACTTTGATGTAGCTGACCGGAGGCGGGCCAGGATCACGGCTGGTCACAATCAGCATCTCGGGATTGCCAATCTCGCCCGCGTCGAGCCGCTGCTTCAGGGCAGAGAAGGTCGGATCGAAGCGTCGCTGGAAGCCGATCATGCACAGCACGCCGGCCTTGGCCACAGCATCGATGCACCCCCGTGCGCGCTCCAGCGCCAGGTCCACGGGCTTCTCACAGAAGATCGCCTTGCGCGCGGCGGCGGCACGCTGAATCAGATCGGCATGCGTGTCCGTGCTGGACGCGATCACGACCGCGGACACCGTCGCATCCTTGAGCGCAGCCTCCACATCCACCGCCTTCGCCGCGTAGCGTTGCGCCAGCTCTGCAGCGGCGGGACCGCTGACGTCGACGACATATCTGAGCCTCACGCCAGGCTGCGCCGCAAGATTGCCGGCATGGATCTTCCCGATACGCCCCGCACCGAACAGAGCCACTTCGATCATGCTGCCCTCCTTCGCGACTGCGGCTGCCCGGCGGTCGGTGACCGCGGGGCAGCCGCAGAACCATCCAACTGCTCAGTGACGTTACTTCGCGATACAAGTTGCCGCGGTCGCGGGTTCGCAGACGTCCAACCCGGTGTAAATGGGATCAGCCACCTGCTTCCCGTTTACGATATCCTGCAGGATGAACATCGACTTGTAACCCATGTCGAACGGGCGCTGGCCGACCTGGCCGCTGCTATAGCCCGCCTTCATGAGGTCCATCTGAACCGGGAGCGTATCGGCGACCACCAGGATCGTCGTCCCGCTCTTGATGCGATCCATGTTCTTGTCGACCACTTGCTTGTACGCATTCGGCACAAACTGCGGGAAACCGCCGGTCGGAACGAAAGCGGTCAGCTTCGGATACTTCGCCAGGATTTCACCCATTTGCTTCACCGATAGCGGGAAGTCGTCGTTGGTGTACAGCGGGCAGCCTTCGACTTCGGTCCAGCCGTTTTGGCCGGTGAGCCGATCGCCCGGTGGTTCCTTGGACTTCTTGCCCGAGATCGTGTCGCGGATACCCTGCATGCGCTCGTTGTGGTTAGCCGCTGCCGGGCCGCCCGACTGGATGCAGATCGTGCCACCCTTGGGCTTGAGCTTCATCGTGATCTTCGCGAGGTTCACGCCGATATCGTAATTGTGGGTCCCGATATAGGTCTTGCGCAGGGCCTTGTCCTGAGGCAGCAGGTCCGAGTCCCACGTCGTCACTGGGATGTTCGCCGCTTTTGCGCGTTCCAATACCTTGGCCATGGCGGGCGCATTCGACGGCGAGACGGCGATGCCGTTCACCTTCTTGGTGATGAGGTCCTGCACCACCTGCACCTGCTCGTCGCCGCCGCCGTGCTCGCCCGGGCCAATGTAGTAGCACTCGATCTTGCCGCCGCTTTCCTTCTCGGCTTTCTTGCAGCCGTCGCGCGCCTGATCGAAAAACGGATTGTTCATGTTCTTGGGCACCAGGGCGAAGACCATTTTGGTCTGCGCACTGGCGATGACCGGCGCGCTGATTAGTGCCAGGGCAGCCGCTGCCAGTAGAGTCTTCTTCATCTAACATCCTCCTCCTCAGTTAAGACACGGGGTCTCACCCCGACCGCATTCCGCGGAACTTGCTCAACATCACCGCGAAAACTATGAACAGACCTACAAACGTGCCTTCCCAATTAGCGTCGACACCGGCTAGCAACAGGCTGTTGCGGATCACCTCGATCAGGGCCGCTCCGATGAACGCCCCGTACGCTCCGCCCGCGCCACCCATCAAGTCAGTGCCGCCGATCACCGACGATGCGATAGCCCGTAGCTCGTAGCCCGTTCCCATGGCGTTGATAGCCGCACCCTGCCAACCCACCAAGAGCACCGCGCAGATGCCGGACATCAGACCAGACAGCATATAGACCGACAGCTTTACGCGGTTGACCGGAACCCCGGTCAAGCGGGCCGCGTGCTCGTTGCCCCCAATCGCGTATACCCAGCGTCCCCAGGTGGTATAGCGAAAGGCAATCATAAAGATGATCGTCAGCGCGAGCAACACGATGAACGTATTGGCGATACCCAGGACGTTGCCGCCACCGATCTCCTCGAAGAGTTTCTCGTCCGGTCCGAATTGGTAGATCATTCGGTTTTGCGAAATCACCTGCGCGAGGCTGCGGGCGACGGCGAACATACCCAGGGTCACGATGAAAGACGAGAGATTCAAATAGGCGACCAGCAAACCGTTGACGAATCCGCACGCCAGCGCCGCCAGCAGGCCCGCCCCGATTCCAGCCCACCAGGAGTGACCCGCGTTGAGCACCATCGCGCTCACGATGCCGGATACCCCGACGATCGATCCGACCGAGAGGTCGATACCCTTCGTGATGATGACCGCGGTCATTCCAAGGGCGAGGATGCCGATAAAGGAAAAATTGCGAGTGACGTTGAAGAAATTGTCGTCGGTGAAGAAAACATCCGACACCTTGGCCATGACAACGCACATGATCCCCAGGGCGATGGTCACCCAGAACGGCTGGCTCATGATTATCGCGCGCAGGGGTCCGTGCTCGCGCTGGCTGGTGACCTGGTCGATCGCAACGCTCATAGGCGCTCCTTGTTCTTTGTCTTGCGGCTTCGGCCTGTTCATGCCGTTTCGATCGCGCCGGTGATCAGCCCCGTGACCTCCTCGGGCGAGGTCTGGCTGATGGGTTTGTCGGCTACCACTCTGCCGCGCCGCATGACGGATAGATGGTCGGACACCGCGAACACGTCCGGCATTCGGTGACTGATCAGGATCACGGCGATGCCTTGGTCGCGCAAGCGCCTGATCAGGTCCAGCACCTCCGCCACCTGGCGCACGCTAATCGCTGCGGTCGGCTCATCCATCAGCACGATGTCCGGGTCGGAGAGCCGCGTGCGGGCGATAGCCACCGCCTGCCGCTGCCCGCCGGACATCTGCTTCACCAGGTCGCGTGGGCGCGTTTCGGACTTGAGCTCGGCGAAGTGGCGCGCGGCTACGCGGAACATCTCGGCGTAGTGGACGAATTGGAACGGGCCGAACTTGCGCTTGGCCTCACGGCCCAGGAAAACGTTCTCCGCGGCGGTGAGGTTGTCGCACAGGGCCAGGTCCTGGTAGACCACCTCCACGCCCTTGCGCCGCGCGTCGACCGGGCTATGAAATTCGACCTTCTCGCCCTTGAGCCAGATCTCCCCGCCGGACGGGGGGAAGTTGCCGGCCAGGATCTTGATCAGAGTTGATTTGCCGGCCCCGTTGTCTCCCATCAGGCCGAGCACCTCTCCAGCATCGATCTTCAGATCGACGCCGTTCAGCGCCTGAATGGCGCCGAAGTGCTTGGAAATCCCGCGCAGCTCGAACAAGCGCATCGCGCTCCTCCATCCCGGGTCAGGGTCTCACGATCCCTTTTTTCAGAATCAAATTTCCGTACAGCCGTCGCTCGCCTGTCGGCAGCACGGCGAAGCAGCTCTTCACCCGCTCGTAGAAGGCGAATCGCTCGATCCCTTCCAGCCGGGCCGCTCCCGGCTCGTAGCGTTCGAGCAGCGCCCGGAACTCTGCGAAGATCGGTAACTGCGCCGTCGGGTCGTCCACGACCTGCATGTGGAACGCAGCACAGGGCACGAACTCGTCCAACGGCAGGAGCGAGAGCACCGCCTCCAAGAGACGCGTTGCGGTCGCCACACCGTCCATGCGGATGACCGTTCTCCCACTAGATTGCGCCGGATAGTTTGCGTCCACGATGGCGAGCTCGTCCCCATGCCCCATTGCCCTGAGCGTCGACAGCAGCTCAGGTGAAAGGATGGGATCGATGTTCTTGAGCATCTGCGGCTCCTCCGCAGCGAGTTCAGCATCGCCTATCGACGCGCCGCATGCATTGTGCGCCGCACGACGGCTCGCGAGCACTACCTCACGCCGGCGCGCCTCTACGGGGCGCCGCGCATCGCTATGCTAGCATGCAAGTCAAGCGCACAAGGGTATCCGGGACCGCTATGGAGCTGCAACAGAAGGGGCTTGGACGCACGGGTCTTAAGCTGTCGAGGTTGGGTTTTGGCGGCACCGGGCTCGGAAATCTGTACGCCGCGATGGCCGAGCGCGAAGCCATCGAGACGCTGGATGCCGCCTACGCGTCGGGGCTTCGCTACTACGACACTGCTCCGCTGTATGGGCATGGCCTGTCCGAGCTGCGGCTCGGAAGCGGTCTGCGCCGCTTTTCCGACCCCAGCGTGGTCGTGTCTACCAAGGTAGGGTGGCGCCTGAAGCCCACCTTCGGAGGCCCCACAGATGCGGGCCTGTTTCAGGACATTACCGCGTTCTCGCGCTTCAACGACTACAGCTACGACGGTGCCATGCGCTCGTTCGAGGACAGCTTGAGCCGCCTCGGCGCGCAGCGCGTAGACATCCTGCTGATTCACGACGTCGATCGCCGCAATCAGGGTAACCGGCTGCCGGAGGTGTTTCGGGTAGCCATGACTGGGGCCTACAGAGCTCTGCTCTCGCTGCGGGAGCAGGGGCTGATCAAGGCCATCGGGTGCGGGCTGAACGAGTGGGAGGCTTGTCAGCAGTTCGCGGAGGCGGGGGATTTCGACTGCTTTCTGCTCGCAGGCCGCTACACGTTGCTCGAACAGGAATCGATCAAGTCCTTCCTCCCGCTGTGCGAGCGGCGCGGCATCGGAATCGTCCTGGGCGGCCCCTACAATTCGGGGATCCTCGCGAGCGGCGCGGTTAAGGGTGCGTGGTTCGACTACGCACCGGCCACCGATGCAGTGCTTTCCAAGGTTGCCACGATCCAAGAGGTCTGCGCTCGCCACAACGTGCCATTGAAGGCGGCGGCGCTGCAGTTTCCCCTGCACCATCGTTGCGTGGCCAGCGTGATTCCGGGCACACGCAGCCCCACTGAGCTGGCCGAGAACCTGCGCATGTTGCACGCACCAATCCCTGCCGAGTTCTGGCGCGATCTCAAGTCTCGAGCGCTGGTGGACCCTGAATCGCCCACGCCGTAGGCGCGCACATCCCGCAACGGCTCCGCCTGGCGAAACGATAGCTCGAGCTCCCGATGATCATCGACGCGCACCATCACCTCTGGCTGCGCTCACGCGGCGACTACCACTGGCTCGATTCCCGCACCGACCCGGCGCTGGCTCCGATCGAGCGCGACTATCTTCTCCAGGATTACCGACCGCTCGTCACCGCCAACGGGATCGCCGGGAGCGTGCTGGTGCAAGCGGCACAGACGGTTGCCGAGACGCGGTGGCTGCTCGCACAAGCGCAGGCGAGTGACGCTCTGATTCTGGGCGTGGTCGGGTGGATCGACATGGCGGCGCCCAACGCTCCGGACCTGCTGCACGAACTAGCGCAAGACAGGCTCCTGCGCAGCATCCGGCCGATGCTGCAGGACATATCGGACGCGGACTGGGTGCTGCAGGCGCAGCTGGATGCAGCGTTTCGTGCGCTCATCGATCTCGACCTGTCGTTCGACGTGCTGATCCGGCCAACGCACCTGCGCAGTTCACTCACGGCGCTCGCGCGCTATCCTGAGTTGCGCGCGATCGTCGATCACTGCGCAAAACCCGATATCGCGCACAAGATGTGGCAGCCGTGGGCCGACGGCATACGCCGCATCGCGCTCGAAACGGGAGCCTGGTGCAAGCTTTCGGGGTTGGCGACTGAAGCGCGGCCCGGCTGGAAGGTGGACGATCTGCGCCCGTACGTGGAGCACGTGATCGAATGCTTCGGGCCACAACGCATTGTGTGGGGCAGCGACTGGCCGGTGATGACCCTGAACACCGACTATGCGCGCTGGCTAGATGCCGCGAAGCAGCTGATCGCATCGCTCTCGCCGGCCGACCAGTCCGGAATCATGGGCCGGAACGCTGCACGCTTCTACCGCCTGGATGTCGATGCACCGGATTGACGCGCATGCGATCATGCTCAGCCGAATCAATTTGCGTGAGGAATAAGGTGAGATGTCGGAGGAACTGTTCGAGGTCCATGGCCCTGAGAAGCACGCGGTTCAGCATGCAGCCCACGCCGGGGACAGCCTGGCGGGCAGAGTGGCGGTGATGACGGCGATTCTGTCCACTGTGGGAGCGGTGTTCGCCTACCAGGGCGGCGCGACGCAGAACGATGCCATGATGTACAAAAACGAGGCCGTGCTGCGCCGGACCGAGGCTTCGGATCAGTGGGCGTTCTACCAAGCAAAGAGCAACAAGCAAAACCTCGCCGAGCTGGCGGCTGTGATCGCACCGCCTGACAAGAGAGCCCACTACGAGGCCGAGGCTGAGCGCTACAAGCAGGAAAAGAAGGAGATCCAGGTCCGGGCCGAAGGGCTGGAGGCAGAGGCCAAGCGGTTCAATGAGCTGTCCGAGCACGCACTGCACCCGCATCATCGGCTGGCGCAGGCGACCACTTTGATCCAGATCGCCATTTCCATCGCTGCCATCACGGTACTCACCCGCAAGCGCTGGCTGTTCTGGACCTCCGGAGTGGCCGCTGCGATCGGCGGCGCCCTGTGGGCGCTTGCCTGGCTGGGAACTTGACCTGCTGTCAGAATGCCGCGGACTCGGTCGAGTCAGCAGAGCACGTATCGCCTATCGCTGCTGCCGCTCGACCGAACTCGACCCAAAGATCCACAACGACGCAAGAATCGTAATGGGCGTTTCTTAACTGACCCGCACATCAAGTTGCAGCCGCACTAATAGATACCCCGGAATGCATCCTGGCCGCGTGCGTAGGGGCGGTTGGTCTGTGCCGGATTGCGATTCACCAGCGGCCGGCCGTAAAGCGGGTGCTTGAGGCTGCGCACTTCGTGCTCTACGGTGAACAGCGCCTGGTTGTTGCGCGGATCGACGATGTTGCGAAAGCGCCACTCGTGTGCATCTGCATCCAGCGTGATGAGGTTGCGCTCAAGCAGCCGCCGGTACGGGCCCGAGAAGTCGGCGATGTAAATCTGAACGTGGTGGCCGTCGTAGGCCGGGAGTGGCTGCGCTGTCTCGCGGAAGAACAGGTGCTGGTCCCTTCCCGCGGACACCGATGCGGTCTGGGCGCCCTCGCGGCTCACGACTTCCGTTGTCGCTCCGATGATGTCGGCGTAGAACAGCGCGATCCCCCCGGCGCTGCCGGCGGGGACGTCGAACTCGACGTAGGGCATGGCCAGCTCGGTGTCGCCAAACTCGGCGACGGGCGCGTGGCAACGGAAGCGGTTGCCCCAAGGGCAGGTTACGTCCACGAACGTCCCGCCATCGGCGAAGGCGAAGTCGGTCCCCTCCAGAGCAGCCGCAACGCGCTCGAGTCGCTGCTTGAGCAGCGTTAGATCCGGAACTACCAGGCCGATGGTCCCGCGTATCTTCTGCGGACGATTAGTCGGGAGGTGCATCTGGCTGCGGCCGATGTTGATCCACATGTTGTCGAGCCCCACCATGAGGAAGGGGTCGCGGGTGAACCCCAGGCCCGAGACGTAGAACAGGGTTGCCAGGCGCTGGTCGGGCTGGGTGACGTTCACGTGCTCCAGGTGGACGATGTTGCTCACGTCCTCCCGGGCCCGGTCGTAGGTCGCGGCCATCAAGATCCCTCACTGTGCCTTCTTCAAGTAGTGTATTCAGGCCCGCGTCACGGGGTCAACAACATGCGGGCACGCTGCGGGCGGACGGTCAGGGGCTTACGGTTGCGAGCGAGAAGTGAGCCGCGTGTGCATAATCGCCCCAGCCGGGGCGCCCGGACCATGCCAGGAGACACAACCGATGGACAAGAGGGATCACAAGCAACGCTACGACGCCGGACTGAAAACGCGCCGCGAAGTGCTGGGCGCAGACTATGTGGACAAGTCCATCGCAGCGCAGGACGAGTTCAACCGCCCGCTGCAGGAGCTGCTCAACACCTATTGCTGGAACGACGTGTGGAACCGTCCGGGCCTGCCGCGGAAGACGCGCAGCATGCTCAACCTGGCCATGCTCTCGGCGCTCAACAAGCCGCACGAGCTCCGGCTGCACCTCAACGGCGCGCTGAACAACGGCCTGACCAAGCAGGACATCCAGGAGGTGTTTCTCCAGGTGGCGATCTACTGCGGCGTCCCGGCCGCGGTGGAGAGCTTTCGGATCGCGCGCGAAGTGTTCAAAGAGCGAGGCGTTTAGGCGCGTAGCTCGGCAACACGATCGCGCCGCGGGGCTTCGCGCTCCCGCAGCCTACAGCGGCTTGGTCGGGTCGATCATCGTGCGCCACATGTGGGCGGCCGCGCTGTCATCGTTGCCCAGGCCTTCGGCCGGTTGACGGAAGTGGCGTCCGATGATGTCGACGAACGGATCGACTGAGAACGGTGCGTTTCGATCGAAACTGTAATCGTCGAACATCGTGATGTGACGCGCTGTCATGTACCAGCGGTGGTTGCGCGCACGCTGGTACGCGGCCTCGATGTACGCAGGCGGACGGTAGTCCTGTCCAAACATCGCGACGTACATCTCCGGATACTCATATCCGACCGCCGGATCGGGATAGTAGCGCAGGGCCTGGTGGTAACGGATGCCCCAGGCCACCCGCTCGGACACATAGGGCTCGACCAGCTGCGCGCCCCACCAGCCGTGGTCGGGACGCATCAGAGCCATGGCTATATCGTGCAACAGGCAGGCCAGCACGGTTTCCTCATCCACCCCCGCCTTCATGGCGAGCGAGGCGCACTGCACGCCGTGGTGCGCCGCGGCGAACGGCAGGCCGAACTTGGGCTTGTGCATCCTCTTGGTGAGGATGTCGACGAGCGTGGGCCGCGGCGGCATCGGCGGCAGATCCGCAGTCGCCGCCGAGCTTGCCGTGGCTGCGCCGATGGCTCTCATGTTTTCCACGTGGTCGTTTGGCATCGCGGGCTCCGAACCGTCGGGTCACTGATACACTACTTTGTCACCCCTGAGGACGCTCGTCAAAGGGGAGCTGGAGTTGAGTGCACGAGAAGTAGGCCGTGGACACCGAGCGCGCTGCCACTTACCAGCGGCGCGACGTTCGGCTCCGGGCCGTAACCGCGGCCGCAGAACTGACGCAGGGGGAGGCATGAAGATAGAACGCATCGAGCCATTGAGCGCGGATGGCGCCTGGCGCAACTTCGATTTCCTCAAGATCACCACCGACGACGGCCTCATCGGCTGGAGCGAATACAACGAGACCTTCGGCGGGCGCGGCGTCACGGCCATGATCCGCAGCCTAGCGCCGCTGCTCGTGGGGCAGGACCCACGTAAGTTTGCAGCGCATTCGGCATGGCTATACGCCCGAGGGCGCACGTCTCAGGGCGGCATCACGCACCAGGCCATCGCGGCGATAGAGAACGCCCTCATCGACATCAAGGCCAAGGCGCTCGGCGTGCCGGTATACGAGCTATTCGGCGGACCGGTACGCGACAAGATCCGGTTGTACTGGTCGCACTGCGGCACCTATCGCGTGTGGGGTGATCGGCTTGGGATCCCCAAGGTCAGTAGCTACGACGATCTGGTGAAGCTGGGCAAGGAGGTCGTGAGCTCCGGCTACAGCGCGCTCAAAACCAACGTCCTGCTGCTCGCTGACGGCAATCCGCGGGTGCGAAATGGCGGCTTCGGGCGCGGCGACGGATATCCCGATCTGAACGCGGATCGCTACGTGCTGGATGCGGTTCGCGCGGAGCTCGCCGCGTTCCGCGAAGGCGCGGGCCGTGACGTGGAGCTCCTGGTGGACCTCAACTGGAACTTCAAGACCGAGGGCTTCCTACAAGTGGCATATGCCATGGAGTCCTATGATCTGTCGTGGGTCGAGATCGACACGCGGGACCCCAAGGCGCTCGCTTATATTCGCGGCCGCACCACCATCCCGGTCGCCTCCTGCGAGTGTCTGTTCGGCCGCCGCGATTACCGTCCCTTCTTCGAGAACGCCTCGGTGGACGTTGCCATCATCGACGTGCCATGGAACGGGTTCGCCGAATCGCTGAAGATCGCAGCGATGGCCGACACCTATGAGATCAACGTGGCGCCTCACAACTTCTATGGGCACCTGTCCACCATGATGAGCGCGCATCTTGCCGCAGTCGTGCCTAACCTTCGTATCATGGAGATCGACCCCGATGTGGTGCCGTGGCACAACGATCTGTTCACCGTGCAGCCCGTCATCGAGAACGGCCAGATGCTGTTGCCGACCGGCCCGGGATGGGGCACCGAGATCAATGAGCAGGCTGTGCGCGCGCACCCCCCCAAAGGGGATTGGTAAGCACTGCGTCAGTTCGTTCTGCGCTTTTTCCCCGCGCGCTTTGCCGGCTTGGCGGGCACGCGCTGATCCTCAACGAGTTTCGCCATCGCGTCGAGCGCCAGCTCGTACCCGTGAGCCCCGAACCCGGCGATGACGCCCTTGGCCGCGAGCGTCACAAAGGAACGGTGACGGAAGTCTTCGCGTTTATGCGGGTTGGAGAGGTGCACCTCGATGACCGGCAAGTCGCACGCGAGCAGGGCATCGAGGATGGCCACCGAGGTATGAGTGTAAGCGGCGGGGTTGATGATGATGCCAACGCAGGTGGTGCGCGCCCCCTGTATCCAGGTGACCAGCTCGCCCTCGTGGTTCGACTGGCGCATGTCGACGGCCAGCTCATGTGACCTGGCGCGGGTCCGCAGCCGGCTCTCGATGTCGGCCAGCGTATCGTGGCCATAGATCTGCGGCTGACGCACGCCGAGCAGGTTCAGGTTGGGCCCATTGAGGACCATGATCTTCGGCTTCATCGCGAGCAGCGTCTTGGTTGTTGTTCGGCGCCAGACGAGCGCACATCCAATCAGGGCTCGAGCTGGCGTGTCGCGGCTCGCCGAACGCCGGCTCGAACCCGAGCACGGCGGCCTGCGGCAACCCGCGAGTGCGTAGGATATCGGAGCGGCTGCCCTTCCGCTGAGTGGGGCACCCCGGCAAACGGGGCGCGCCGGCCCCGCCAGATCATCGGAACTTGTTGATCTTCAGCGCGGTCCAACCGCGCGCTTGCGAGGCAGGCACCGAAGGGTCTCAAACCAGGGGGGCTGGCTGGATCGAAATTGCTCGGAACGCGGTATGATAATTGTGTGCGCGCCCGTGGCCAGTCTTCAAAGGGTCAGGAGCGGTCATACCAGCGGCCGATAGCTTTTCGAGGGCCAGGCTTAATGTACCGCTCTCACGATCGGGAATGTCCTCGCTGCGGCGGTCCGGCTCACCGCATCCAACGCCGGAAGATCGATCGACTCATCAGCCTATTGTTTCCGCGGCATCGCTTCCGCTGCGAATCGATGGGCTGCGGCTGGGAAGGTAACCTGCCCGCCAGACGCTCCCCTGCGCCGATAGCAAAGAAGCGGTGACCTTCGCTCGCCTTGTTCGTGAGGTTCGACCGCACCGGGGCGGCATTCCTTCCGCACCCGCGTTTGCATCACGGGCAGGCGGCTTCGTGCGGCAGGTCTAGCAACTGCGAACAGCAGGCGCTTACCCATCCGACCTCGGTCGCTGACCAACCCAGGGTTCGACTATTTCGCACGATGTGCCGGGCGAGTCCGTTGCCCGGACTGCGGGCGCGGATATTCAGAGATGGTAAGACGCGGTCTCGCAATCGCACTTCTGTTGCTGATCTGCTCCTCTGCCGAGGCCAACATCGGGATCGTGCAAATCTATCGCGCATCGCATTGGATGGGCGTCGTTGCTCTCGTGCTGGCTGTCCTCGTAGAGGGTGAAACATTGGGGCGATGGCTGCACGCCGGGCGTGGCGGAGCCGCAATCCGCGACCGGGCTTTCTGGGCCGCCACCACAGCCAATTTCGCCTGCATCGTGCTGGGCTACGTGTTCCCGAGTGTGGGCTCGAACGAGCTGAGCTCGTACCTGGGCACCCAGGGAGTGATGGGTCGGCACCTACTGGCATTCATAGGATTGTGGGTAATCTTCAGTGTGCTGGTCGAGGCACCGGTGGCGATGCTGCTGCTGAGGCGTCATTCGCCCTCTCTTCAGCGCATCATCTCCGGGGTCATCGTCGCCAATGTGCTATCCAGCATCTGTCTGGCGGCGGGCGTCTTGGCCTTTCGCATGTGGTACTGACACTAGGACTCGGTCCCGGCATGGTCCACGGCGACACACGCCTGTAGCTCCACGGGGCTATCATCTGCGTTGCTGGCAGCACGAGCTCGCAGTGGAAGGCCAGTCTCGCACGCGGGGGCGTCGCCTTTCGATTAGCCGGGAGGGGTTCGCCGGTGCGACATTCTGTTCACTATTCTGGACGCCGCAAACGCGGTGTCAGATAGTGCCAAATCTCGAGAGCCGATAGGCGAGCTTGAGGGATCGCCGGTACAACCATCGTCAGAACAGTGGAATTGCGCAATGGAAGCCAGGGACGTTACGTACTTTGGATCGAGGGCTCGACCGATCTTCAGCGAGCGTGACTATCACGCAGCGAAGCAACTGCTGTCGGAACATGCGCAGACTCTCAAACCCTTCCTCGAGGCGGGGCGTTTTCAGTCTCTGATTCGAGAGCTGAGCGACTACGAGAGGCGTTCTCAGAGCGCGCCCGTTGCTTTGGCAGAGCCGGCTGCCGATTCTGAGGTCGAAGGTGAGAGGCAGCCACAACGCCGCTGGTCTGATTCAGGGCACTGGGGGCGCGGGCACCCTGCTTACGTCTAGCGCCGCTTCCACCTCTCGAGCCCATCGGATCGCGCCTTACCGAGCCTAAACCAAACAACGGGCAGCTCCTCCGTTCGAACCTTGCGGCGGTCGTTTGGAACGTCGCTAGCCCGTCGCGCAACTCAGCTCTCCCGTCCGACCCCAATCGGGGGCGGGGTGATATTCACGATGCGCGTGAACAACCGCTCGAAGTCCTTCTCCACGTCTTTGCCGATGAGCGGATCGGCGTTGCCGCCAAACGCCACGTCCATCTCACTCCAATCCTCCTCTGTCAGCGCGCGCTCCGCCAATGGGAGGACAACTTCCTCCTCCTGCCGCATGTGGCGCCAGTGGAAGTCGGTGTAACGCTCCACCTCGGCAGCGAAGGCTGCGAAATCCCCGTCACCGCCCATCTCCCAATGCAGCAGACCCTGCTCCATGTCCCGTATCAGCTTAGCGCCATGGATGTGCTGTGCCTCGAGCTGATCGAGCACGGCGTTCGCCTCCGTCGTCCGCTGGCGCAGCCGTGCGAAGAGGTAGCGATCCTCCTTGGGGTGATGCAGCTTC
>Ga0335084_10000217_pt1 | contig 44613 bp, 44 predicted proteins | sample Lox_Sample_44_FD_206721 | JGI IMG/M metagenome (GOLD analysis project Ga0335084, IMG submission 206721) | Soil microbial communities from Loxahatchee National Wildlife Refuge, Florida, United States - Lox_Sample_4.4 | ecosystem: Environmental > Terrestrial > Soil > Wetlands | place: USA...
CCCCATGTGCATGAAGCACTATGGTGTAAAGGAAGCCGATTTGTTGCCTGGCATCAAAGTAGGGAATCCAGAAGTTACTGGTGGCGCACTGTTCAAAGACAACACCAAAACGCTCACTTGGTAACAACGGTCTAACAACACGCTCCAAGGGACGCGCCGCAAGCGGCGCGCCCCTGAGCTTAGACGTTGGGCAGACTAGATGGCGAATTCACCGAGTTGGGAAATCCTGGATAGATTACCGGTGTACGGCCCTATGGCGCTGCCGTTCACTGCCACGGGGCAGGGCACACATAGCGAAGGCCTCGTCGTCAGGTTTCACTCGTCGACGGGAGTATGGGTTGGCAACTTCCAGCGGGGATTGTCTTCGCTCGACCAAGTGTTGGCACATCCAGATGGTCGGCACGTTGTGGTGGTGGCGGGTGGCAGCGCTTACGTGGTCGATGCGGAAAACCACTCCCTCGTCGAGACTTTCGGCGCGCAGATCGAGCACATCTTCGTTGTGGCTGCGAACAGCCTTGTGCTCTTCGGCAACGGTCTCTGGTTCGAAGCACTCGGCCCGAGCGGGACAGCATGGCGCTCGCGTCGGATCTCTTGGGACGGTATGCGGAACGTAACGGTAACGGGACTGGTCGTTCGAGGTGAGGCCTACGCACCGGAAGGGGCTAAGGGGACGTGGTACCCGTTCGAGGTTGACCTGCCGACTGGGACGGTCAGCGGAGGCTCTTACAACGGACCACCCATGTGATGCGTGACCGATCGGGGACATAGGTAACAGAAAAGTCCGCCGGACTAAAATGTCACCCATGTCCCCGGACCGTACCCATGTAGGTTCTAACATCCACATGCAGCTGACCGGGTACAGCGGGCTAAACGTTAAGCGCTGAGAAACGACGTGCGGATTCCTGAGCCATTCTTCGCGATCATCAATCCCACCGTCCGGGTCCTACTACGGTCGCCCATCCACGGGCTGTGGAGCAAGAGCCTCATGCTTATTACCTTTACCGGGCGGAAGACGCAACGGGTGTATACCACCCCCATCCGGTACCTTCAGCGTGGTGATGCCGTATGGGCATTCACATCGGCTGACACCAACTGGTGGAGGAACCTGAAGGGTGGGGCGACGGTTTCGCTTCGAATTCGAGGTAAGGACGGCCGTTATCGAGCCGAAGCTATAGCAGACGCCCCTGGTCAAGTGCCCGCGACGCCCTTCGAGTATTTCTTTCGCATTTTCCACAAGATGCGCCGTACTACGATATCAGCTCGGGGCCGGATCGCCGTCCATCCGAGAGCGATCTGGACAAGGCGTCAACAAAGACGGTTTGGGTCAAAGCTCACCCACAGAATGGAAGCGCCTAACACGCGACTCGACACCGCGGCGCTGCGTCCCGCTGTCTCGGGCCGGTCAATCGCCACCAGATGGACTACCCAGTTCGTTCAAGTCGAATGAGTCGGCGGCGGGACGGACTGCGTGTCTATATTCGGTCTGTCATCCGTTAGCGGCTTACCCGGTCCCGACACGCGCAGTAGAATGTCGGTCACGATTTCGGCCTTGGACGTCGTTGTCAGCGTCATGACGGCCGGAGATTGCTCTCTGTACCCAGCCCCCGGCTGCTGTAACTGCGCGCAGATGAGGTGATCCAATGATCACACGCCGATTCTTCCTGGCAAGCACCGGAGCGCTGATCTTCTCCCGTCAGGCGGCCGCACAGCCCACAAAGGTCTGGCGCATCGGCTGGCTCGCGCCAGAAATACCGGAGGCTGCGCGCTACCTGCAAGGATTCAAGGAGGAGCTTCGGGCGTTCGGTTACATCGAAGGCCAGAACATCGTGATCGAGTACCGAAGCAGCGCGGGGCGCACCGAAACGCTCCCCGCGCTCGCCGAAGAGCTGGTGCAGCTCAAGGTTGATGTGATCGTCGCCCCGACGACGCCGGTTGCGCGCGCCGCCAAGACGGCGACAAGCTCGGTTCCCATTGTCTTCACGATCGTGTCGGATCCTATCGGCAGCGGACTTGTCGCCAGTTTTCCGCATCCGGGCGGCAATGTCACGGGGATGACAGACATGGGCGTCGACTTAGTGGCCAAGCAGCTCAATCTTCTCAAGCAGGTGGTTCCGCGCCTGAAGCGCGTAGGGGTAGTGGGGCACCCCGCGGACAAAGTGTGGGATGGTGTGTGGCGCGAGGCACCACCGGCCGCGCGCCAGCTGCGGATCGGGATCGTGCCCGTGCTGATCCGGACGCCGAATGACTTCGACGCCACCTTCGCGGGACTCAACACCCGCGTTCAGGCGCTCCTGGTCTCGCCTCAGGCTTTCTTTTCCGCGCATCGGCGAACACTCATCGAACTGGAATCGTCGTCGAGACTGCCGGCTATCCATGAGTCCCGGGCGTATCCCGATGAAGGGGCCCTGATGTCTTACGGACCGGACTATGCCGCGATAGTCCGGAAGGCTGCGCGCCATGTCGACAAAGTTCTCCGTGGCGCCAAACCCGCGGACCTTCCAGTCGAGCAGCCGACAGAGTACGAGCTTGTGATCAATCTCAAGACCGCCAAGGCGCTCGGCCTGACCATTCCGCAAGAGCTGATGCTCAGAGTCAACGCGGTGATCCGGTGACGGTCGGCGAGGCTCCAAGATGAGCACTTGACGCCGCGGCTGTTCGGGAGTTGAGGGCGAATGCTGACGGGTTACTACCTAGGGCTGAAGACGATACTATTGTTCTGCTCAAAGAACTGACGGAATGAGGAGGTGTATGGACGAAGTGATGGCCTTCGACCACATCCATTTGATCAGCCGCGAACCGAAAGCGGCGGCGGAGTGGTATCGGGAGATGTTCGGGGGCGAGGTCACCGCCCTGCAAGAAAATCTGCGGGGTGCGCCGCAGCTCGATGTGCGGGTCGGCGGCATGACGATCGTCATCCGTGGCCAGCGGCCGGGGGAGCATCCCGCCGGGACCAAGCCCATCCGCCATTTCGACGGCTACTCGAGTCACGATGAGTGGGGGACGGATCACTTCGGGTTCACCTATCGCGGGGACCTGCGTGCCTTCTGCGCGGAACTGAAACGAAAAGGCGTGCGCATGGCGGTGGAGCCATGGGAATTCAAGCCCGGGATGGTCCTGTGCTATGTCGCCGCCCCCGATGGCGTGAGCATCGAACTCATTCAGGTGGGTAGTTCGGTTGAACAAGGGAAGTAGATAATTCGAGTCTGTGTTCCCGATTGAAGACGAGCGTTGAATGCCCGCTCTGAGTCCAATTCGGATGATGAGAGGCCACTGCATGCGAATGCCGCATAGGAACACGCTGAACCGGAGCGCCCAACAGCTGCCCCATTAGGTCCTGTGAAACTACAGCACGTCGACAATGCGCGGGCGTTTGATTGGGGAAAGACGTCACAGGACTATGCGGCGTACCGTACAGGGTATCCCGAAGCGTTCTACGAGGTGCTGGCCGCCTTGGGGATCGGTAAGCGTGGCCAACGTATCCTGGATCTTGGCACCGGCACGGGCGTGCTCGCCCGCGCGTTTGCCAAGCGGGGGGCGGTTGTCACCGGGGTCGACATCGCCGCCAACCAGATTGCGGCAGCTTCCGCGCTGGCCGCGCAGGAGGAGCTGAACATCGCGTTCCAGGTGTGTGCCGCCGAGAGTATTGATTTTCCGGAGAGCTCCTTTGAGGTCATCGCTGCTGGACAGTCCTGGCTGTATTTCGACCCGGCAGTGATGATTCCGAAGGTGCTGCGGCTCTTGACGGTGGACGGTTGTTTGGTCCTGACGCACCTGCTCTGGCTTCCGCTCAAAGATTGCATCGCCCAGCAAACGGAGGCGCTGGTGCTGCAGTACAACCCGGATTGGAAAGGTGCCGGTTACAGGGGCACGATGCCGCCGGTCTCCACCTGGGCGCGCGATCACTTTGATTTGCGGACGTTTCACGTCATGGAGGCACCTCTAGAGTTCACGCGCGAGACCTGGCAAGGCCGCATCAGGGCCTGCCGGGGCATTGGCGCCAGTTTGTCCGCGGAGGAGGTGGAGCAGTTTGATGCCGCTCACCGCACTCTGCTCGAAGCCATCGCGCCGGAAACGTTCACCGTGCTTCACCAGATGACGATCCATGTCTACATGAGAAAGGGTGGGATCGCCCACACCGCCCTCGCCTGACAATAGGCTTTTCGCATAGGCTAGCGCCGCTCTGTGGATGCACTGTCCGAGGTGCTGGGTGCGCTACGGCTTACGGGCGCGGTATTTCTCGAAATGGAATTGCGTGCCCAATGGTCCTACATCACCGCCCCGGCCCGAAAGATCGCCGATGTGCTGATGCCGGACGCAGATCACGTGATTCCGTACCATCTGGTGACGGAAGGCACGTGCTACGCGCGGCTGCTGGATGAAGCTCCGGTCGAGGTTCGTGCCGGCGACCTGATTCTCTTTCCACTGGGCGACCGGCATGGGCTCGCGACGGCGAGTAAAGCTGCGTTGCAGTTGAAGCCAATCGACATCACGGGCGAAAGCCTGGACAAGCTTCTCAAGCGAGGCGCCATCGCAGCGTTCAAGAGCGGCCGTGCCGGGAAAGCGACTCGCATCGTCTGCGGATTTCTTGCCTGTGACCGACGCTTGGCCGAGCCGCTCCTCCTGAGCCTGCCGCGTTTGCTCCGGGTCAGCATGCGCGATCGCGGCACCGCCGCCTGGGTGCAAAGTTCGATCCGGTACTCGGTCGCGGAAAGCGCCTCCTCCCGTCCAGGCTCAGCCGTCGTGCTCGCGCGCCTTTCCGAAGTGCTCTTCGCCGAGGCCATTCGCCATTACATGGACGAGCTTCCGCCCGGCCAATCAGGTTGGCTCGCGGGGCTGCGAGACCGGCATGTCGGCCGGGCGCTATCGCTTCTACACGAACAACCGGGATATCCATGGACCGTAGATGAACTGGCCAGAAAGACCGGACTGTCACGCTCTGCGTTGGGCCAGCGGTTCAACGCGTTTATCGGCGCGCCGCCGATGCAATACCTTACCCGCTGGCGCACTTCGCTCGCCGCCGCGCAACTGCGGGAGAGCAATGCTTCGATCATACGGATCGCCGAGAAGGTCGGCTATGAATCCGAGGCTGCGTTCAACCGGGCGTTCAAGAGGGAGTTCGGCCTGCCGCCCGCCACCTGGCGACGGCGGGCGGCAGGCACCGGCTAGGCCGGTTCGTGTCGCCACTGGATCATTCGGGCATGGTGACGCCGGAACCACCCATTTCCTTTGGAACATCCTTGAGCTTCGGCAGTCCGTCCTTGATCGGCAATACGGTTTCCTGATAGTTCACGTGTACCCCCGGCTTGAACTGCAACCCGGGAATGACGGCTGCGTAGACGTCGGTAAGGCCCCAGCCGGGATGCTCGGTAAAGATGTGTCCGCCGCAGGACATGCACCATTTGCGATCGCTGCGCGCGGTCTTGTTGTACGTAGCAATGTGCTCCGCGCCTCGGGTAACTCGCACCGCATCGGGCTTCCAGAGCGTGAATGCATTCACCCGTCCCGCGGACCAGTGTCGACACGAGTCGCAATGGCAATAACCCATCACGACCGGCTCACCGGTCACCGTGAACTGGACGGTTCCGCAAAAGCACGATCCGACATAACTGCTTTCTTTTTCCATTTCAAGTCTCCTTACTGCATCGATCCCACAATCGAACTGGGCGATGATCAACATTGAAGCGATGTGAGGCGAACATGCAGCATGGGTGCCGCCCCAACGTGAAGCGAACCGCACACGCGTAGCACAACTTGGCCACCTGTGTTCCTTGCGTGGTGGTAAATTCTGCAAGCGAGCCGGATTGCGGACTTGATGCAAACGGTAGCGTTCTTTGCCTATACGCCACTCGTGCCAGGCGCTAGGCAAGCCGCCAACTTGATAGATCAAGCACTTTTTCGAGAAATACGTTGACCGCTGAGAGAACATGAGCGTGTTCGCCAAAGGTCTGGTTACCATCCTGATATGCAGCGCTGTCTTCGGCCTGATATCGCTTCCTCTCATCTTCCGGAAGGTCCCTCCCAACCCGGTGTATGGCTATCGCACCCGGGCAACGCTGAGCGACGAGACGCTTTGGTACGAGGTCAATGCGTATTTTGGTTTGAGATTCCTGTTCGCCAGTCTCTTCTCGGCCTGTATCGCGGTGGCCCTTTACGCGTGGCAAGGCCTTTCAGCTGAGGCCTATCTGCCGATATCCGTTATTTTGCTCTTGGCACCGGTCGCGGTCGCCGGACTGCTGACATCCCGGCTTGTTCGTGTGCTCCGTGCCGCACGCCAGTCTTCGAACGCTGAGGGGTGAGGCGTGCAAAACGGTCTGGGCAAGTCGCACGAAAGGAGGGGTATCATCGGCTTTCCGCACGTCGTGGCCAAGGGAGAGATCACATGACAGCGTTCAATGTGGTGCGCTTCCGGGTGAAACCCGGGAACGAACAGCGGTTCATCGATGAGCACCGCAAGCTCCGGTCCCAGTTCAAGGGCTTTCTAGGCGGTCACCTGGTCAAGACGGGAGACCACACCTTTTGCATGATCGGTGAGTGGCGGAATTTCCCAAGCATTGTGGCCGCGCGTCCCCTGATGATCGCGACCCTCGACGGGATTCGCGACATGCTCGAGGACTTGGGTGGCGGGCTCGGCGTCACCGACCCTGTGTCTGGCGAAGTGGTCCTGAAGCTCGCAGCGCCCAGAACGGCGAAAAGAAAGCGCCCCGCCCGAGCCCGCGCCACCCGAGCCCGCCCCGTGAAGAGGCGGACGCAGGCGAAGCGCGCGCGTTCGCGAGCGTGACGTCGCTGCCAGGCTTGGAAAGTCAAACCTGTCAATCACGAAGCGTTTTCCTCCGAGATCAAACTGCTCGCGCCTGAAAAGCGATAGTTGGGTAACAAGACAGGCGCGGAGCCGGGCCTCGAATTGACCGTAACCTCGAGCGCCGCCGGTGGAAAGTCGTATAATTGCGCGCGATTTTTTCGCCCCTGGCCCAGAGATGCTCATCATTGGGCGGCGGCTGTCCGCCGCAAGGCGGCCAGTAACAAAGACGTCGTTTCAGCTTTCGAATGTCGCGCTGGAAAGCCTCCGCAATCCATCTGCTGTTGAGTGCCACCATCGCCGTTGCGGTGGTCGCCTTCATGCTGACGCTGTGGTACCCGTGGCCTCTGTTCGAAGCAGCGGGGGGTAGCGAGCTCATCTTGATCTTGGTGGGCGTCGACGTAACGCTCGGGCCGCTCATCACGCTCATCATTTTCAAGGCAGGGAAGAAAGGTCTGCGGTTCGATCTGACGGTCATCGCCCTGTTGCAGCTCGGCGCGCTCGCCTACGGCGTCCATACCCTCTACCTGGCTCGACCTGTCTATCTCGTCTTCACGCTCGACAGGTTTGACCTGGTGACTGCGAAGGATCTCGATCCAAAGGATCTGGCCGAAGTGACGCGCGAGGAATTTCGGCGTCCGCCGCTGGGGCGTCCACGGTACGTCGCCGCGGTATTTCCCGGCGACCCCGCCAAGAAGGCCAGGATCCTGGAGACGTCGGTCGTAGGCAAGGATCTGCAGATGTATCCGCAGTACTACGTGCCCTATTCGGAGCAGGCGCAAAGCGCAGCCCGTGCCGCCAAGAGCCTGAGCATTCTGAAACGCAATCCCGAGGCTATCAATGGTTATCTGAGCTCGTCCGGGCGGTCGCAAGATGCGGTGAGGTTCTTGCCGTTGAGTGCGCCGAGCAAAGACGGAATCGTTCTGCTCGACGCAGTATCAGGTGAGCCGCTACAGATACTGCTGATCAATCCGTGGTGACCTCCTGTCAGGACCGCGGCGGGCTAGAAGAAGCCGTCCTTGCGAGCCGCCCCGAGCACGGCCTTCGCCAAATCGACGACTTGGGCGTTCACGTCCTTAGAAGGTGGCGTGGTCGCTTTCGCAGTCCACATCAGCCGGCCAGTCGTGACGTCGGTCAGCGTGCTGTTCGCGGCATAGCCCGTGCTGACTTGACCCGCGCCCACCGGGACCGAGACACCCACGCCACCGCCTTGGTAAGCACCGCCGCCACCGCCAAATCCGCCGATGCCGAAGCCGATCGAAGGCCCGGGTGTTACGACCGTGGCATCGGGCGCGACGGCGGTGCTCAAGATGGCGTTCGCTCCCGAATCGCGCGCAGCCGGCAGGTATGGCGCGGCAAGAGGCTGGGGCTGGGATGTCGTGTCTGCTCCCTCCGGCCCTTTCACCGGCGTCGCATCGAACGCCGCCACCTGTGCCGCGACTTGGTCCTGGCAGATGCGCTTGATCGCGAGATCGGCCGCTTCGCAGACGACTAGCACCTTCGCGCCGCGCAACGAGCGCCCCTTGAACTGCGGATCGACCCACTGCGCGTCGAGCTTGGTTGAGGCGCAGCCAGCGAAGAAAAGTGCACCGGCCGCGAGCAGGACGCTGCAAGCGCGCGTCGCAATCGCGGCGGATGTTGGACTGGACATAACCGTTACCTCCCGTCGATCACAGTAGCCTACTCCTCCGAGCGAGGCACGACGAGATGTCGCCGCGAGCGTACACAACTCCGTCGCCACCTGATCAACCCCGAGTTCCACTGCCGTGAAGATTGATTTCTAGCGGCAGTGTGGTCATGATGGATCCTCTCTGCCGTTAGCGCCCTGGGTTTAGCGACATGGCACAGATTGGGAAAGTGGTGGACTTCGGGGTCTACGCTGCCGCGCTCGTCGGGTTGGCAACCAGCGGCCTGCTGGCGCTGTGGGGGGTTGCGACCCTGCCTGTCCCTCTCAGCGGCTTCGCGGCTGCCCTGGCCAACTGGACGCTTCTGGCTCTAGGGCCGGTGGGCGCAGTGTTCGTGTTTCGGTATTTGCAGCTCACCTACGACGGGCCCCCGCGCGAGCTCGAGGTGATGCGCTTCAGCGGATGCCCCGCTTGGATGAGGTTCGTCTGTCACGCGCTGATGCTGGTCGGGGTCGGCCTGTTCGTGCTCAACGCCTCGCTGGAGATGATTGGTTACCTGCCCAAGACCGAAGCAGCCGCCTGGCCGTCGAACACACCCGGCGCTTTCGGACTGGTAGCCTACAGCTTCATCTTTGCCCAGCTGTATTCGGTCAACGCGCTGGCCGACCGTGCCCTGCAGCGCACGCTGACGGGCGAGCGCCGCTGAACGTCGATCTCGCGAGGACGAGACCAACATGCTGGATCACCTCACGCTGCACGTGAGCGACTATCCCAGGAGCAAGCGCTTCTACACGCTCGCGCTCAAACCGCTCGGCTACGAGTTGATCATGGAGTTCGGCGAAAGCGGCGGGTTCGGCAAGGATGGCAAGCCTGACTTCTGGATCGCGCAAGGCTCGGCGACCAAGCCGCCGTTGCACATCGCATTCGCCAGCGCAGATCGGCCGACCGTGGATGCGTTTCACCGGTCCTCGCTCGCAGCCGGCGGCAAAGACAACGGCGCACCGGGCCTGCGGCCTCATTACCACCCCAATTACTATGGCGCCTTCGTGCTGGACCCGGACGGAAACAACATCGAAGCGGTTTGCCATCGTCCCTGAAGCGTTCGAACGATGCAACGCTACCTGATCGCGCTCGGCGTCATTCTCCTCGTCGCAGGGTTGCTCTGGCCCTGGATCAGCAAGCTTGGACTGGGCCGGCTCCCGGGTGACATTCGGTTCGAGCGGGACGGCGTCAGGTTCTACTTTCCGATCACGACCGGGCTCGTCATCTCGGCCGTGGTCACGTTGATCCTCTGGATCTTCCGAAAGTAGATAGGCGGTGTACTGCAGCAGCGCAACTAAGCCAGCCGCACTTTTCTCGGGTTCATCTGGGAGCCCAGAACGGTGCTGCATTCCTCCGGGGGCAGCGGCCGGCTGAACAAAAACCCCTGCGCCTCGTCGCAGCCGTGCTCCTGCAGGAACTGGAGCTGCTCACGTGTTTCCACGCCTTCGGCGATGGTGCGCAGCCCCAGGTTGCGGGTCAACCCGATGATGGCGCTGGTGATGGCGGCATCATCGTCGTCGGAAGTGATGTCGCGGACGAATGACTGGTCGATCTTGAGCCTGTCGATCGGAAAGCGCTTCAGGTAGGAAAGGCTGGAGTAACCGGTCCCGAAGTCGTCGATGGCCAGCTCCAGGCCCAGAGACTTGAGCTGCTCGAGTGCGTCGGTGACACGCTCGACGTCCTGCATGATCACGCTCTCCGTCACCTCCAAGACGAGCCAGCGCGACTCCAGTCCGGCCTCCTTCAGCGCGGTCTGGACCGTATGCGAGAAACCCGCGTTGCGGAATTGCAGCGCCGAGATGTTGACCGCCACCCGCACCGGCGGCAGCCCCTGGGCCTGCCACGCGCGATTCTGGCGGCATGCCTCCCGCAGGACCCACTCGCCCATCGGCAGGATGAGGCCCGTGTCCTCGGCGAAACGCATGAAACGGCCGGGCGGGATCAGCCCGAGGTCGGGATGCTCCCAGCGGATGAGCGCCTCCACGCCGACGATCTGCCGCGTGCGCACATCGTACTGCGGCTGGTAGTGCAAGCGCAGCTCTTCACGGTCGATGGCGCGGCGCAGGCTGCGCTCGAGCGACAGGCGCTCCAGGGCGCGCGTGTTCATGTCCTGGGTGAAGAACTGGTAGTTGTTGCGGCCCGACTCTTTGGCGTGGTACATGGCGGCGTCTGCGTTCTTGAGCAGGGTCTCCACATCGCGTCCGTCGTTGGGGTATACGCTGATGCCGATGCTGGGCGTGGTCACCAGCTCGTGCCCGTCGATGGAGTAGGGATATGCAACAGCGTCGAGCACCTTCTGCGCGGCGCGCGCGACGTCGGCGGCATCCGCCATGTCCGGGATCAGGATCACGAACTCGTCGCCGCCTTGGCGACTGACCGTATCGCTGGCGCGCATGCTGGCACGCAAGCGCCGCGCGACCTCTTGCAGCAGCTTGTCGCCGACCGTGTGCCCGAGCGAGTCGTTCACGGTCTTGAAGCGATCCAGATCCAGGAACATCACCGCCACCTGAGTGCGGTTGCGCTCGGCCAGGGAGATGGCCTGGGTAATGCGGTCGTTGAGCAGGACCCGGTTGGGGAGATCGGTCAGGAAGTCGTGATGCGCCAGGTGGCGCACGCGCTCCTCGCGCTCCTTGCGCTCGGAGATGTCGGAAAAGATCTCGATGTAGTTCACCGGCCGCCCACTGGCGTCGCGCACCACGCTAACGGTCAACCACTTGGGATAGACGTCGCCGTTGCGCCTCCGGTCCCACACTTCGCCCTGCCAGTATCCCTCCTGCCAGACCCGCGCCCAGATCTCCCGGTCGCGCTCCTGGCTGCGTATTCCGCGGCTGAGGTCGTACGGGGTTTGTCCCAGCGCCTCATCGGCGCTGTACCCGGTAACCGTGGTGAAAGCGGGATTCACTGACAAGATCTGCATGTCGCCGTCGGTGATGACGATCGCCTCGCCGCTGCTCTGGAACACCTCGCCGGCCAGACGCAGCTGCTCTTCGGCACGTTTACGGGTCGTGATGTCGAACAAGAAGCCTTGCAGAGAAACCTGCCCGCTCTCGTCCTGCATCACGCTGAAGCTGTCGCGCAGCCAGACCGTGCGTCCGTCGGCGGTCAGCATGCGGTATTCCAGATCGGTGTCGCGGCCCTGCGCGAGTGCCGATTTGACTTTGCGCAGCGCCCAGCCGCGGTCGTCGGGGTGCATGCGCTCGAGCCAGAACCCGTCGTCGTACCACTGCTCCAGCGCATAGCCCAGCAGCTTCACGGCCTGCGGTCCGACATAAGTGAAGCGCAACGTGTCCGGGTCGGCGGACCAGGGGACGACATCGGTGCTTTCGACCAACTGGCGGAACCTGCGCTCGCTCCGGCGCAACGCCTCTTCAGCCTGCTTGCGCTCCGTGATGTCTTGCATGGTACCGACCAGCCGCACCGGCGTGCCATCGGCATCGCGCACGACCTCGGCCCGCTGGTGCACGTAACGGATGGAGCCGTCCGGGAGCTGAATCCGGTGATCCATTGCATAGGGCCGGCGCCCGGCTATCGCATCTTCGGCAAGAGCCAGCAGCCGCGGCCGGTCGTCGGGGTGAACCAGCTCGAGCCAGCTGGCGCGGGTGAGCACGAAGCGTTGCGGGTCCTGCTGTGTGATGCGATAGGTCTGCTCCGACCAGGACAGCGTGTCCTGCGCCAGATCGCGCTCCCAGCTGCCGACGTTGCCCACCTGCTGGGCGAGCCGCAGCCCCTCCTGAATCCTGCGCCGCTCGCTCTCGGCCTGCAAACGCTCGAGCTCTGCGCCGGCTCGCGCCGCGAAGATGCCGAGGATCGTCTGTCCGACCGCCGACTGGCGAACCGGCTCGTCGTGCATGACGGCCAGCACGCCCAGAGCCCGGCCCGACGCGGCAGTCAAGCGCACGCCGACATAGCTTTGGACCTGCATTTCCGCCAGCAGGCGGACAGACGCAAACTGCTTCTGCACGTCCCGCGGCACAAAGCAGACGCCGGCTGCCATCGCCTGAGCCGACGGAGTGCCATCGAGAAGATACTCGAAGTTATCGACGATCTGACCGGCGGCGCATACGGCCACGGTCTTGATACGCTCGGGGTTGCTTGCCACCAGCTCGCCCACGAAGGCGTAGCGGGTGTTGAGCGCTGCCGCCAGCTCGACCACCAGGGACCGGAAGAACTGCTCGCCAAGCGTGGCGGAGGTACCCTTGACGATCGCTTGCACGGTCTGCTCGGCGTGTCGGCGCATCGTGACGTCGCGCACGAATACGGCAGCGCCGACAACTTCGCCCTGCGCGTCGCGGATCGGGCTGTAGCGCTCATCCAGGTAACGCACCTCGCCACCGGGAGAGCGGAACACGCTCTCCGCGCGCTGCCGCTCGCCCTTGAGCACCCGGGCCAGGAGGCGACGCACCTTGTCGTGCCGCTCCGGTGCCACCAGGCACACCGCCTCCATCCCCGCCGCAGGCTCGAATCCGAGGTATTTTTGCACCGCAGCGCGCAACGCCTCGTTCACCATCGTGATACGCAGGTCGCGGTCGACTGCGGCGATGCCATCGTCGGTGGTATTGACAGTGGCCGAGAACAGTGCCTGGCTGCGCTTTACGCTCTCTTCCGCCCGCCGCTGCTCCGTCATGTCGAGGTTGATCCCCGTGATGCGGACTACTCGCCCATCGGCGCCCTTCTGCGCGCGGCCGTATGACTTGACATTGCGCACCTCCCCATCTGGCCGCAGGACGCGAAACTCGGTGTCGTAGGTCTTGCCGTTGCGGACGGTCTCGTCGATGTCCACCAGCGCCTGTGCGCGGTCGTCGGGGTGCAAGGCGGCTGCCCACGCGTCGAAGCTCGCTTCAGCGGTCGCAGACATTCCGTAGATCCGGCGCATCGCCTGGTCCCATTCGAGCACGTTGCCCTGCACGTCCCAGTCCCAGATCCCGAGATTGGCGGACTGGGTCGCCAGCAGCAATCGCTCCGACATGCGCTCCACCTGGTCCTGGACCGCGCGTCGCTCAGTGATGTCCTGGATCATGACCAGCACCCGCTGCCGACCGTCTGTCTCAACCATTTGTGTGGAAAACAGGCCGACGCCGATTTCGCCGGAGCGGCGACGGTACCGCGCTTCGTGCTGGCGGACGGTGGCCTTCTGCTTCAGCTCCCGGATTCCTTCGGCACGACGCTCAGCGCTGCTCCAGAATCCCAGCTCCACCGAGGTCTTGCCCAGAGCCTCTTCGCGCGCCCGGCCGATCAGGTCGAAGAACGCCTGGTTGCCATCCAGCACAGTGCCCTCCTCCAGCGTGAAGATCGCCGTGGGCACGGGGCTGTTGCGGAAGATCGCCTGGAAGCGCGCCTCGCTGCGCTCGATCCGCGATAGCTGACGCAACAGCAAGGCGAAGAGCAGCGTCGTGAACAACAACGCGACTGCCGTGAACGCGGCCTTCTTCGACGATTCCTGGCGCCAGGCCGCGAAAACGCTGTCGGTCGGGACACCGACGGTCACCGTCACCGGGGAGGAAGCGAGCCTGGTGTAGGCATACAGGCGCTCGACACCATCCACCGAGCTCACGGCCCGAAGCGCACCATTAACTCCAGCCTTCCCCTGGTGTACTGGTGTGGCCGAGGTGTCGGCACCAAAAGCGTCCTCAACATAGGGGTGCCGGAACAGGATTTTGCCGTCGATACGAGCGATGCAGAACACGGTCTTTGCATCCAGCTCGAGGTGTTGAAAGGCCTCGCGCAGTTGACTCGTGTCGATGCTCGCCACCAGCACACCGTTGAAGCCGCCGTCCGCACCGGTCATGGGACGCGCGACCGGGATGAGCCATGTGCTTCCCCTGTGCTCGGGCAGCCCGATGAAGCTCGGCAGTTCCGGATGGCTGCGCAGCGCGACGAAGAAGTCGCGCTGATCCACGCGCCCGCTTGCGCTGCTTCGCTCGTCACTGGAGGCCACCAGACGGCCACGGACGTCGTACAGCTCCAGCGAACTCAGCTGGGGACCGATCAGCGGGCGCGGGTCAAGCAAGGCGGAAAGCGCCCGTGAGTCGGGGCGAACCAGCAGATCTCGCCGGAACAGGTCTGTCTTGCTCCGCAACAGAACCTCGTCGGCCGCGCCGAACGCGTGCTCGACGCGTTCACCCAGAGTCCAGGCCAGGTTGAGGCCGTCGCGGCTCGCCTGCTGCAGGGTGTGGTCGCGCTGGCTGACGATCGACCAGATCACGGCCGTCAGCAACACAGCCGCGATGGTCGCGAATAGCACACCGAGGCCGGAAGAAAGGGCCCTGTGTCTTAGGCTGCCAGGATTGGGGCGTTGCCTGTTATCCTTTTCCATGAACGCCGTCTAGCCAGATCGGGCCCGGTGCGGACAGCTGGCGCGAGCTGGGACGCGCCGCCGAAGTGGTTATCGGACCGAGGACGGCAACATTTAGCCGCTGCGGCATCTGTAACGCGCGCGAGGCAGTGCGGGCGCAGCAAGGCGCACGGCACCGGACGCGGAAATCAAATCTTGACAAAACGCTGCACGTGGGCCGCGACAGGGCCCCTGGAAACCGCTTATCACGACGCCGAATGGGGCGTTCCGGTCCACGACGACCGGCGGCTGTTTGAGTTCTTGATTTTGGAAGGCGCGCAGGCAGGGCTCAGCTGGTCCACGATTCTGCGCAAGCGCGACGCCTACCGGCGGGCGTTCGACGCGTTCGACCCAGACAAGGTGTCCCGCTTCGATTCACGGCGCATACGCGCGCTGCTGTCGGACGAGGGCATCGTACGCAACCGGCTGAAGATCGAGTCGGCGGTGCGCAACGCGCGGGTGTTCCTGAACGTGCAGGCAACGTTCGGGAGCTTCGACGCCTACGTCTGGCAATTTGTCGACGGCAAGACAGTGCGCAACGCCTGGAAGTCGCCGGCACAGGTGCCGGCATCCACGCCGCAGTCGGACGCGCTGAGCAAGGACCTCAAGGCGCGTGGTTTCAACTTCGTCGGCAGCACGATCTGCTACGCGTTCATGCAGGCCGTCGGCATGGTTAACGATCACGTCGTCGGCTGTTTTCGATGGAAACAGTTGAGCGCCCCGACTTCAGACTCGTGAGGAAAACGCATGGAAGCCTTCGAACACGACTATTTGGCCGGAGCCGGTGCACTGCGCCGCTGGAGCTTAGCGCAGGCTGCAGAGCGATTGCCGCCCGTGGACATAACTCCCCGTTCCGTGCCGATATACCAGCACGGCAGCCTGCTCCTCAAGCTGTTCGCACCCCGCCGCGCCGATCCGCAGCAGCCTCACACGCGCGACGAGATCTATCTCGTGGCTCAGGGCCGTGGCTGGTTCGTCAACGGTGACGTCCGCCATCCCTTCGGGCCAGGCGACGTGCTGTTCGTCCCGGCCGGCGTTGTGCATCGGTTCGAAGATTTCAGCGACGACTTGACGCTGTGGGTGGTGTTCTACGGGCCAGAAGGTGGGGAAAAGCCGTGAAGAGCCGTAAAAGGCCGTGATTCGTGATTCGCAAAATCGGTGAATCGTAAACCCCTGCACCCCGCATACAGTGCAGTTACGAATCACGAGTCACGAATCACGGCCTTCACGGCCTTTGCGAATCACGGCCTTTACGAATCACGGTAGTTACGAATCAGGGTCTTTATGCAGGACAGCTCGCTGCCGGAATTCTGGGATTCCCGTTACCGCGACCATGTGACGCCCTGGGACGCGCACGGGGTGCCAGCGGACCTGCGCGCCTTCGCCGCCACGCTGCCGGCTGCGGCGCGCGTGCTGGTGCCCGGATGCGGGTCCGCTCATGAGCTGCGTTGCCTGGCTGAAACCGGCGTTGACGTCCTGGCCATCGACTTCAGCATCAGCGCGGTCGAGCTGGCAAGGCGAAACGCGGGACCGTTTGCGGATCGCATTCGCCTTGCGGACTTCTTCGAGTTCAAGCCCGGCCCGCGGCCGTTCGACGTCGTCTACGAGCGGGCATTTTTGTGCGCGCTGCCGAGAAAGCTGTGGACGCGCTACGCTACACGTATGGCTGAGCTGCTGGGTCCAGGCGGGCGCCTGGCCGGACTCTTCTTCTACCGCGACGACCCGAAGGGCCCGCCGTTCGGAACCAGCGCCGAGGAGCTGCACGCGCTGTTGGATCCAGCGTTCGATCTCGTCGAGGATCGAGCAGCGGCCGAATCTCTCGCTGTGTTTCGGGACGGGGAACGCTGGCAGGTATGGCGTCGGCGCTAGGGCCTTGACACTGTCCGCTCCGAGGTGCCTTTCAGACCCGGCTCAGCGCACGCAGCTGCCGGTCGTGTATGCCAGCCAGGGTGAGCTGCGCCAGGATGGCGCCGCACAGCGCCATGAACATGTCCCACTGCGTGTCCCACACGTCGCCCTGGGTCGCGAGGAACGCATCGGCCGCCGTGCCCGAGGCCACAGCCACCCACCATTCGAAGAATTCGTAGCAGGCGCTGATCGCCAACGCGATACTGGAGACGATGAAAAACAGCCATCCGCGTCCGTTGACCACTGCATTCCGGATCAGGATCTCCCGCGCAATCACCGCCGGGACAAAACCCTGCGCGATGTGGCCGACGCGGTCGTAGTAGTTGCGCGCGAGATGAAATTCGTCCCGCAGCCAGCTGAACAGCGGCATCTCTGCGTAGGTGTAGTGGCCACCGATCATCAGGATCGCCGCATGGACCAGAATGAGAACATATACGAGGCTGGTAAAGCGGAAGCGCGGGTAGATGACAAGCAGCACGACGCCGGCGATGACGGCCGGGAAGACCTCCAGGATCCAGGTGAAGTAATCGTGAGGCTTCCACGCCGACCAGGCGAGAATCGCGAGGCCGATGAGCAGTAGGGTGAGATGAAGCGATTTGGGGTTGGGCATTGCGGTTGCGAGCGCTTTTTCACCTGACCTCATCCACCTTCAACATGATCGTCCGCTCGTCGCGACCGGAGTCCCGGCGCTGCGAAAGCAGCTCGCTTCGCGTGCGATCGATGCTTTCGCTCGAACCGCCCACCTCGATCCATTCCCCCAGCCGCCCGGACACGACGGTGCTGGCCCGCTGGATGTTCACTGCACCAGTGCCGGGCTTGCGAACCCGGTCGCGTGCTGTGGCGATCTCGAGAGTCACGCGGTCTCCGCTCACGCGCGGCGTAACGTAGAAGCCGGTGTCCGCATCCACGAACTCGGTGCTCTGCGTGATTTGAGATGCGCCGGGAGCGCGGATGACCTGGGTGCTCGTCACCGGCACCGACTGGCCGACGCGAATGAAGGCGCTGTTGCCTACCAAGACCTGTACCGTCTGCGTCACGCCGGAGTCCTGCGCCGAACGGACGCCGATCGCATGCCCCTCGACCCGATTCGTCCCGCTTTGGACCACGACCCCTGGATCGCGGCGAGCGCCCGGTGGCGTGGGCACCGTCACGCGAGCGTTGCTGCCCACACCGACCGATCCCGAGACCGACGCGGCATCTCTCGACGCATCCGCCATGGCGCCCTGGCGCACCGAGATCACGAGTTGCCTGGGCCTCGAGTCCATGACGGCCAGCACCTGCTTCAACTGCGCGAGGTTGTCCGGCGTCGTGCGAATGATCAACCGGTTGCTCGTGCCGGTAAGCGCGCCCCCAGGAGCAAGCAGAGGGCGCAGCAGGGGGATCACCTCTTCCGCCTGGCGGTACCCGAGGGTGACGACCTCCAGCACCTGCTGCTGGGCTTGCGCGGCCAACGCCAGCACGAGAAAGCAAGCGCCCAACCACGCGCTGCGAGAAGCGGTCTTGGCCATACTCACTGCTCGGGGCTCAATGCTCGGCGCTCAACGCCCGACGCTCCGGGGTCCGCGCCATCCCCGCCAGCGGATCCTGTCGGTAGAACTGCGAGAGCTGATCGTAGACGCGCGGATATTCGTCCTGCACCACGTCGGGAAGCTCGAAGAATGCTTCGCTCAGCACCGCAAAGAACTCCGCCGGGCTCTCGGACGCGTAGGGATCGATGACGATGTCCTCGCCCCGGTCCACGCGTGCGCAGAAGTCCTCGTAGGCCGCGCCGAACGCCTCCACCCAGGCCTGCCGGTGCATACCTCGGTGCAGCGGCGGATAACCGTTCGCGCTGCCGTTGAGCATGTCGAGCTTGTGGGCGAATTCGTGGATGACCACGTTGACGCCGTCGGGGTATTCGATTTGTGCGATATCGGCCCAGGACAGGATCACGGGGCCGTGCAGCCACGCCTCGCCGGCGTAAGGCTCGTCGCCCTGATGCACGACGCCTATCTCATCGGTGTACTGGTGGCGCGGTACGAACTCCGCCGGATAGACGATGATCTCGCTCCAGCCGCGGAAAAACTCCAGCCCCAGGTTCAAGATCAGTGTGCAGGCCTGAGCCGACACGTGCAGCCGCATCGCGTCGGTGAGCTGCAACCCGTGCGCAGTCGAGAAGTGCTTTTCGTGCAGGAACAAGATGGTCAGCTCCCGCAGCCGCGCCTGCGCCTCGGCAGACAGCATCCGCGTGAAGGGGAAGCGCCGCAGGGTCGAGCGCCAGATGCGCTCGTCGAGCTGCGCCCGGGCGAGGATGCGATTGCGGCGCCACGCCTTGAGCGCGCTCCACATGATTGGTTGCGACGGGAGGTCGCGATCTTCTCTAGCTGTTGGGGCCGGGCAGCGCCGGCGCCTCGGGCTCCCGCAGCGACTGCTCCATGCGCGTGACGCTTTCCAGATGTTCCAGCTCCACGCGCTCGATCTGGGAGAAGCGCCGGGAGATCTTGTCGCTGGTGACACGCACCTCTTCGGCGTCCTGATGCGCCTGGCGGATGTGGTCTGCGAGCTTCTTCATGCGCTGATCGAAGCGGCTGAACTCCTTGCCCAGCTTCGACAGCTCGTCTTTGATGATGTGCACCTGGCGGCGCGTCTCCACATCTTTCAGCACGGCGCGCGCGGTGTTGAGCACTGCCATCATGGTGGTCGGGGACACGATCCACACCCGCCGCTGCATGGCATAGTCCACCACTTCGGTGTGATACGCATGGATCTCGGCGAATACCGCCTCGGCCGGGACGAACATTACTGCACCGTCCGAAGTTTCGCCGGCAATGATGTACTTGGTGCTGATGTCCTCCACGTGCTTGCGCAGGTCGGCCCGGAATTGCCGTTTCGCGACCAACTTCTCGATGTCGGGCATCCCGGGCTCGAACATCCGGTGGTAGTTCTCGAGCGGAAACTTCGCGTCCAGCGCTACCATGCCGGTCGGCTCGGGCAGCATCAGCACGCAATCGGGCCGGCTGCCGTTGGACAGCGTGTACTGGAAAACGTACGCGGTGGGCGGCAGCAGATTCGTGATCAGCGCCTCGAGCTGGACTTCGCCGAAGGCACCGCGTGAGCGCTTGTCGCCCAGCAGCTCCTGCAGGCTCACCACGTTGGTGGTGAGCCCGTCGATCTTCTTCTGCGCCTCGTCGATCGTGGCAAGGCGCGCCATGACGCTGACAAAGGTCTCGTTGGTCTTCTTGAAACCCTCCTCGAGGCGCTCGGTGACCTTGCCGCTGATATGCTCGAGCCGGGCGTCGGTGGTCTTGGTGAGCGATTCGATGGCGGTCGCCAAATGCTGGGAGATGCTGTGCAGCGTAGTCTGGATCAGCTCCTGATCCGCACGGGCGCGCTCGGCCAGCCGCTCGAGCACCTTCCCCAGGAGCTCGGTGCGCAGCTCGTCGTGCTTCATCTGCAGGTCCGCCGCCAGGTTGCCCAGCCTCTGGCTCATCGTCTCGCGCGTTCCCGACAGCTCCTCCGTCTGCGATAGCTGAAGCACGAGCATGGCGTCGCGCGTCTGCTTGAGGTCCTGCGACACCGTGCTTCGCAGGCGCTCGGACGCGTCGATCTGGCTGGTCGTCAAGCGGTCGGCCTGGCCATTGAGGCCACTGTTGAGGTCCTTGATCATGGCCAGGTGCCTGTCTTCCAGCACCCGCTCCATCGCAGACGGCAGCTCCGTTTGACGCCGCAGGACGACGCCGAGCCGATAGCCGATCCAGAGGATGGCGATGAGCGCAACCGCGGCCACCCCCAGAACCAAGTAGCTCAGTTCCATGGACGGAGTATAAACCTCACGCCGTGACTTCGATCCGGGATGCGCGCTTGCGCTCGTGCTCAGTCAGATAGCGCTTGCGGATGCGGATGGACTTGGGTGTGATCTCGACCAGCTCGTCGTCGGCGATGAACTCGATGGCCGACTCCAGGGTGAGCTGGATCGGGGGCGTGAGGATGACATTCTCGTCCTTGCCGGCAGCGCGGATGTTGGTGAGCTTCTTGGTCTTGATCGGGTTGACCACGAGGTCGTTGTCGCGGCTGTGGATCCCGATCACCATACCCTCGTAGACGGGGTCTCCGGGGCTCACGAACATGCGTCCGCGCGGCTCGAGGTTGAACAGCGCGTAGGGTACGGCAGCCCCCTCCTCCCCAGAGACCAGCACGCCGTTGCGCCGCTCGGGCATGTCCGGCTTGAGCGGGCCGTAATCGTCGAACATGTGGCTCAGCACGCCGCTGCCGCGCGTGAGATTCAGGAACTCGGTCTGGAAGCCGATCAGCCCGCGCGCCGGGATGCGGTACTCCAGCCGCACGCGCCCTTTCCCGTCGGACTGCATGTCGGTGAACTCGCCGCGGCGCTGCCCCAGCGCTTCCATCACTGCGCCCTGGTGCTGCTCGTCCACGTCGATAGTCACGAGCTCGTAAGGCTCGCGCCGCTGGCCGTCGATCTCGCGCATCAGCACGCGCGGACGCGACACGGCGAGCTCGTAGCCTTCACGCCGCATGTTCTCGAGCAAGATGGTGAGGTGCAGCTCGCCGCGGCCCGAAACCAGGAACACGTCCGCGTCGGCCGTGTCTTCCACGCGCAGCGCGACGTTGGCCAGCAGCTCTCTGTGCAGGCGCTCGCGGAGCTGACGGCTGGTCACAAACTTGCCGTCGCGCCCGGCGAAAGGCGAAGTGTTGACCTGGAAGTTCATGCTCAGAGTGGGTTCGTCGACAGCGAGCATGGGCAGAGGCTCGGGATGCTCGGGGTCGGTGAGCGTGCAGCCGATGGTCAGCCCCTCGATGCCCTGCAGCAGCACGATGTCGCCGGCCACGGCTTCGTCTTGGGGCACCCGCTCCAGCCCTTGGAACCCGTAGATGTGAGCGACGCGCGCGGCCTGCGGCATGCCCTCGGCGCCGAAGATGAGCACGGCTTGTCCGGCCTTCAGCCGCCCGCGCCCGATGCGGCCGATGCCGATCTGGCCCACGTAGCTGGAGTAGTCGAGCGCGCTGATCTGCAGCTGCAGCGGACGATCCGGATCGCCCGTGGGCGCCGGGACGTGCTTCAGGATCGTTTCGAACAGCGGGCGCATGTCCGTGCCGGGCGTGCGCAGATCGAGGCTGGCGTAACCGAGCAGAGCGGACGCGTACACGACCGGAAAATCGAGCTGCTCTTCGCTGGCGCCGAGCTTGTCGAACAGATCGAAGGTGTGGCTCACCACCCAGTCCGGGCGCGCATTCGCCCGGTCGATCTTGTTGACCACGACGATCGGCCTCAGGCCGCGGGCGAGTGCCTTGCGCGTGACGAAGCGCGTCTGCGGCATCGGCCCCTCCACGGCGTCGACCAGGACCAGGACACCGTCCACCATGGACAACGCCCGCTCCACCTCGCCGCCGAAGTCGCGGTGGCCGGGAGTGTCGACGATGTTGATGTGCACGCCCGCGTAGTCCAGGGCCGCGTTCTTCGCGAGAATGGTGATGCCCCGCTCGCGTTCCAGGTCGTTGCTGTCCATGACCCGGTCCTGCAGGTGCTGGTGGGCTGCAAACACCCCGGCTTGGCGCAGCAGCTTGTCGACCAGCGTGGTTTTTCCGTGGTCGACGTGAGCGATGATGGCGAGGTTTCGGACGGGCCGTTGCATGTGGCGGGGGTGCGGGGAAAAAAGCTTTGTATTCTAGCACGCCGCGTGCCCGTCACTCGTGAACAACCGTGGGTGCAGTTACGAGTCACGAATCACGGCCTTTCGCGGCCCTTCGCGAATCACGGCCGCGCGCGGCCTCAGCCCGCCTCGCGGAAGATCTGCATGGGTGGCGTACGGATCACTCGGCGCGTGCCCAGAAGCCCGGCCAGCAGGACGCCCGCAGTCCCTCCGGCGAGACCGACCAGCCAGACCCACGGGCTCACACCGTAGGGCACGCTCAGCACGCGCGTCGCGAGCATCCAACCGAGTAACGAGGCGCCGATCGCAGCGAGCAATCCTGCCAGGGCGCCGATAGCGGCGAACTCGGCGGCGTGCGCCGACAGCATTTGCCGGCCCGTGGCGCCCAACGTACGCATGATGGCCGCGTCGAACACGCGCTCGTCATGGGTGGCGCTGATGGCCGCGAACAGCACCACCAGCCCGGCCAGGAGCCCGAACAGAAACACGAACTCCACCGCCTCGACCACTTGATCCATGATGCGCTGGACCTGCCCGAGCACCACCGCAACGTCGATCACCAGGAAGTTGGGGAAGCGCTTGACCAGCTGATCCGTGAACGCAGCGCGATCGGGTGAGAGATGAAAGCTGGTGACGTAGCTCGCGGGATAGTCCTCCAGCACGCCGGGCGACGCCACAACGAAGAAGTTCACCCGGAACGAATCCCACTCCACCTTGCGCAGCGAGGCGACTTCTGCCTCCAGCCGACTGCCGGCGATCTCGTAGGTCAGCTTGTCTCCCATCTTGATGCCGAGCGTCTTCGCGATGCCCTCCTCCACCGACAACAGCGGCCGGCCGCGGTCGGCATCGTTCCACCAGCGTCCGGCAACGATCACGTTGTCCGGCTGCATGTGCTCCGCCCACGACAGGTTGAACTCGCGATCGATGAGGCGCTTGGCGCGATCGTCAGGGTAATCGGCCGAGGACACCGGGAGCCCGTTACGGGCGATGAGACGGCCCCGGATCATCGGGTAGAGTCCGGGCACCTGCAGGCCCTTGTCGTGGAAGAAAGCCTGCAGCGGCGCAAGCTGGTCGGGCTGGATGTTCACCAGGAACCGGTTGGGCGCGTCCGGCGGCAGGGTCTGCTTCCAGCTTGCCAACAGATCGCCGCGCACCAGGGTAAGCAGCACCAACGCCATGATCCCCACGCCCAGCGCAACGACTTGCGTTATGGTGGCCAGCGGGCGGCGGCGCAGATTGGCCAGTCCGAAGCGCCAGGCAAAACCGCCGTGCGCTCCAGTCCAGGCAAACGCACGCATCAGCGCCCAAGTCACCAGAGCGCAGCCCACCATGGTGCCCATGCCGCCGCCGAGGACGTAGACGCCGACTTTCGCGTCCTGCGCTTCCCACAGGATCAGCGCGGCCAGCGCCAGCACGCCCAGCGCGTAGCCAGCCATGCCGGCGGTATCCGGCAATCCCAGATCACGTCTCAGCACCCGCAAGGGAGGCACCCTGCGCAGCGCTACCAGCGGCGGGATGGCGAACCCCAGCAGCAGCACGAAACCGGCGACAAACCCCTGCAGCACGGGGACGACCCCCGGTAACGGCAGCTCCACGCCTACCAAGGGCTTGAGCAGGGCCGACAGGACCGCCTGACCGCCGAAACCCACGACGCAACCCACCACGCTCGCCGCGAATCCCAGCGCGACGAACTGCTGCACATGCAGGCGGACGATGAGCCCCTGGCTTGCGCCCAGGCAGCGCATGATCGCGCAGCCGTCCAGATGGCGCTTGAGATAGCGGCGAGCGGCCAGAGCCACCGCAACGGCGGCCAGCAGCACGGACAGCAGCGAGGACAACCCGAGAAACTTCTCCGCCCGCTCCAGCGCTGAGCGGATCTCGGGCCGCGCATCGCGCACGTCTTCGACCCGCTGCCCGGGGCCGGCCCGTGCCTGGGCGAACGCGCGGAACTCCCGGATCGCCGGAGCCGTGCCGCTGAGCCCCAGACGGTAAGTGACCCGGCTGCCGACCTGGATCAAACCGGTGGAGGGCAGATCGGCGAGGTTCATGATCAGCCGCGGCCCCAAGTTCAAGAATCCCACGGTCGTCTCCGGCTCCTCGGTCAGCCGCGCGGCGACGCGAAACCGGCGAATGCCGAGCGCCACGCTGTCACCAACGTGCATCTCCAGACGTGCAAGAAGCCGCTCGTCCACCCACACGGTCCCCGACCGCGGAATCGCATTCGGCGGCTTTTCCACGGAGCGCTCGCCGTCGTCGACGGTGAGCCGGCCTTTCAGCGGATAGCCCGGGGCGACCGCTTTGATCTCGCTGAGCTGCGATCTACCTTCGTGCAGGGCCATGCTGGGAAAGCGCACCGTTTGCACCGTGCGCAGTCCACGACGCTGTGCTTCTGCGCTGAATGCGGCATCCAGTGGACGGTCGGATACGATTACCAGATCCGCACCGAGCAGCTGGCTTGCTTCGAGGCTCAACGCCTGACGCACGCGGTCGGCGAAGAACGCGACGGTGGTCAGGCTGCTCACCGCGATCAACAGGCCCACCACCAGCACGCGCAGCTCTCCCGCACGCCAATCGCGCGCGAGCATTCGCACCGAAAGCGCCAGGCCGCGCGCCCAGGAGAGCTCGCGCAGGTCCCCCTCTCCCACAACGGAGGTACCGGGTCGATCAGGCACGTTCGCCATCGAGCAGTCTCCCGGCCGCCAGCTGCAGCCGCCGGCTGCAGCGCGCAGCCAAGCGCTCGTCGTGGGTCACCAACAGCAGCGTCGTGTCGCGCTCGCGGTTCAAGTCGAACATCAGGTTTACGATCTCCTCGCCCGTGGCCGAGTCGAGATTGCCGGTCGGCTCGTCGGCGAACAGCAGCTTGGGCGGACCGGTGAAAGCGCGCGCAATGGCCACGCGTTGCTGCTCACCCCCGGAGAGCTGACGCGGATAGTGATGCAATCGCTCGGCGAGGCCAACGCGAGTCAGCAGACCCAGAGCCGTCTCCCGCGCACTCGAGGAGCCGGCGAGCTCCATAGGCAACATCACGTTCTCCAGCGCCGTCAGAGCGGGCAGCAGCTGGAACGACTGGAATACGAAACCCACCATGCGCCGGCGCAACGACGCGCGTCCGTCTTCGTCGAGCGTGGCGAGGTCGGTGCCGTCGATGAGCACGCGGCCTGCGGTGGGTACGTCCAGTCCGGCGAGCAGCCCGAGCAGCGTGGTCTTGCCCGAGCCCGAAGCGCCCAGGATCGCCACGGCCTCGCCGGCTGCGATCTCGAAACCCACGTCCTCCAGGATGGTCAAGCGGCTGCGCCCGGTCTCGACTTGCTTGCCGAGAGCTACGGCCTTCACAATAGGTTGCATGTTTCGATCACTGCTCCGCTTGGTCTTGCTTCTCCCGCTCTGGCTGGCGTCGGAATCCGTCTGCGCGCAGCCGCCGGTGATCATGGTACTCGGCGACAGCCTCTCGGCTGGCTATGGCCTGCCAAAGGGTCAGGGCTGGGTCGACCTGCTGCAGCAACGGCTGGAGCGCGAGCGCTACACCTACCGCGTAGTCAACGCCAGCATCAGCGGTGACACCACGCTGGGAGGCCGCAATCGCGTAGCCGAAGCGCTCGCGCAGCATCGACCGCGCATCGTGATCCTGGAACTCGGCTCCAACGACGGGCTGCGCGGGCAGCCGCTAGACGCCATGCGCGAAAATCTAATCGCCATCGCGCGCGTGTGTCGAGCGGCCAAGGCCAAGGTGCTGCTGGTCGGCATGCGCATGCCACCCAACTACGGCCCGGACTACACCGAAAAGTTCCAGGCCAGCTTCGTTGCCGTCGCCAAGCAGATACGCGTGCCGCTGGTGCCTTTCCTCCTCGAGGGATTTGCCCACAAACGCGAAATGTTTCAGGCCGATGGCATACACCCCGATGTCGAGGCCCAGAACCTCATGCTCGACAACGTCTGGCCCAAATTGCGGCCGCTGCTGACTCGGCCCGCCCACAAGCAATGACGCACGCGGAACGTGCTGCCATGTGGGACATGGCCAACGTAGCACAACTGGCCGAGTTTGACGAGATCATCGACGTGCGCACGCCCTCGGAGTTCGCGGAGGACCACGTGCCGGGCGCGGTCAACCGGCCCGTCCTCAGCGACGAGGAGCGGGCGCGGATCGGAACGCTGCACAAGCAAGTTTCGGCCTTTACCGGCCGCAAGGTGGGGGCGGCGCTGGTGTCGCGCAACATAGCCGGCCACCTCGAGGCCAGCTTTATGGAGAAGCCGAAGTCGTGGCGACCACTGGTCTACTGCTGGCGCGGCGGCAAGCGCAGCGAAGCGATGGTGCATATCCTGCGAGAGATCGGCTGGGACGCGCATCGGCTCGAGGGAGGCTACAAAGCTTATCGCCGCACCGTCGTGGCGGATCTGCCGCAGCTGGCACGAGGCTGCGGCTTCCGCGTCGTGTGCGGGCTGACGGGGTCGGGCAAGAGCCGCTTGCTGGAGACGCTCGAGCGCCTCGGGGCTCAAGTCCTCGATCTCGAGAGGCTTGCGGCCCATCGTGGATCGGTGCTCGGGAACCTCCCGGGTGAACCGCAGCCGGCGCAGAAGATGTTCGAGAGCCGCATCTGGTGGCGGCTGCGGACCTTCGACGACAAGTTCCCGGTGTTCGTCGAGTCGGAGAGCAAGCGCATCGGTGCGCTGCAGGTCCCGGAACAGCTCATGGAAGCGATGCGGGAGAGCGCGTGCGTGCGGGTCGAAATCGGCATCGAGACGCGCGTTCAACTCCTGCTGGAGCAGTATGCGCACTTCCTTGCGGACCCGGCCGCGCTCGGACGACAGCTCGATTGTCTGGCTCAGCTGCACGGCCGCGCAGCGATCGAGCGCTGGAAGGCGCTCGCGCAGCGCCGCGAGTGGGATGCGCTGGTGCGCGAGCTGCTCGAACGCCACTACGACCCGGCGTACACCCGCTCCATCGCCTCGCACTATCAGCAAATGCCACTTGCGCGGGCGATCGAGATCACAGCGCCCGACGACGCCAGCTTCGCAACTGCCGCGAAAGCGCTGATCGAGGACCTGGCTCTGCCGGTCGGCCAAGTGGATCGTAACAGCTCAGTCGATAGTGCCTGACGCATCCCCCACCCAACCGCGCCCGCGGAGGGCGGAGTTTTTGCCGCGTCGGCGCTGCTATACTTCGGCCCGGCTTTCTGCTCGCCCCCATGACCGTGCTCGACGCCCGTAGCTTGACCCTGCTCGCATTGGCGGCGCTGGTCATCTGGTTCGCGAACCTCGACTATCGCAAGCTCATCAAGCCCGACGAGGGGCGCTACGCAGAGATCTCGCGCGAGATGGTCACCAGTGGCGACTGGGTCACCCCGCGGTTGAACGGCATCAAGTATTTCGAGAAGCCGCCGCTGCACTACTGGGCCGGCGCCGCTGCGTTCGCTGTCTTCGGCCAGCACGAATGGACTGCGCGCCTGTGGAGCGCCTTGGCCGGTGTGCTCGGGATTGTTCTGACCTGGTACGCGGGACAGCGCTTGTTCGGCGTAGCCGCCGGCGTGTATGCCGCGGTCGTGCTCGCCAGCAGCTTGATGTACGTGGTGGTGGGCCATCTCAACACGTTGGACATGGGACTCGCGCTGTTCCTGTCCGCAGCGCTATGCGCATTCCTGCTGGCGCAGCGCGACGAGGCCAGCGCACGCGCGAACGCGGTCTGGATGCACATTGCCTGGGCGGCCACCGCAGGGGCCGTGTTGACCAAGGGGCTGGTTGGCCTCGTTATCCCCGCCGCAACGCTGGCGCTCTACACCCTCGTGCAGCGCGATTGGCGCCTGTGGCAGCGCCTGCACTTGGTCACCGGTTTGCTGCTTTTCCTCGCCATCACCGCGCCCTGGGTCGTCATCGTGTCCCTGCGCAATCCCGAGTTCGCGTGGTTCTTCTTCGTGCACGAGCACTTCCTGCGCTACACCACCACGATCCATCAGCGCGTCGAACCCTGGTACTACTTCCTTGTACTGGTGATCGCTGGCTCTCTGCCGTGGACCGCAGTCGTCGCGCATGCCGTGTGGAGCGCCTGGAAAACGCAATCCGGGGCCACGTTCCAGGCGCGCCGATTCCTCTTGATCTGGTGCGCGTTCGTGCTGCTGTTCTTCAGCGCCTCTGGTTCCAAGCTGCCGCCCTATATCCTGCCGCTGTTTCCCGCCGCCGCGCTTCTCGCCGGCTGGCGGCTGACCTTCACATCCGGCACAACGCTCGCGTGGCAAATCGTCCCCGTCACCTTGGTGGGGCTGGTCGGGCTTCTTGCGTTGCCCTTCGTCAGAGCCTCCGGCGATACCCCAGTGGAACTGATCCAGGCTTTCAAGCCTTGGATCGCCGCCGCCGCACTGGTGGCGCTGGCAGCCGCGGGTTACGCCGCATGGGTCGCGCGCCGAGGCAATGTGCAGCGTGCCGTGCTGGTCACGGGATTAGCAGGCCTGCTCGCCATCCAGCTCATGATGACCGGCCACGAGTCTTTGTCGCCATCCATGTCGGCTTACCGCATGGCGCAGCAGGTGAAGCCCTACCTGAGGCCTGGCGTCCCGTTTTACAGCGTGGGGACGTACGACCAAACGCTGGACTTCTACCTCGGACGCACCGTGACTCTGGTACAGTTCCGCGACGAAATGGACTATGGCCTGGAGCAAGAGCCGCAGCTCGCGATCCCGACCGTTGCGCAGTGGATGGAGACCTGGAAGCGGCAGCCCTACGCGCTCGCGCAAGTCGACGAGCGCATCTATGAGCAGCTCCAGGCGCGTGGCTTCTCCATGCAGCTGATCGCCAACGATCATCGCCGCTATTTCATCAAGACGCCCTGAGGATCGCGCAAAGCATTGGAGGCCCGATGAACGCGCTCACCTTGTTTCTGGTACTGCTCGGCGTGCTGCTCAACGCGGGTGCGCAGCTTTTGCTGAAGGCCGGGACCAACGCCATCGGGCAGTTCGAGTTCAGCGCTGCAAACCTGGCGCCTGTCGGATGTAAGCTGGCGACCCAGCCTTTCATTCTGGGCGGGATAGCGTGTTACGTCGTCAGCGTGGTGATCTGGATCCTGGCGTTGTCGCGGGTGGAAGTCAGCATCGCCTACCCGATGCTGTCAATCGGCTATGTGATCAATGCGCTCGCCGCGTATCTCTTGTTCGGGGAAGCGGTTGGCCCGCAGCGGCTGGTGGGCATCGGTGTCATCATCGTCGGCGTGTTCATCGTCGCAAGGTCATAAGGCCGTGATTCGTGAGAGGCCGTGATTCGTCGTTGATAATTCGTGATATGTTTTCCAGTGTCGCTAGAGGATAGTCATGAATCACGAGTCACGAGCGTATGCAATATCTGCCGTTCGCTAGACCGACTCTCGACGAGGAGACCATCGCCGGCGTGGCCGAGGTGCTGCGTTCTGGCTGGATCACCACGGGGCCGAAGGTGCAGGAGTTCGAAAGCGCGCTGTCGGAGTATCTGGGGGGGCGCACGGTGCGCACGTTCACCTCCGCGACCGGCGCGCTGGAGGTAGCGCTGCAGGCCTGCGGGATCGGGCCCGGAGATGAAGTGGTCGTGCCGGCCATGACTTTCGCAGCCAGCGCCAACGTGGTGGCTCGGGTTGGCGCACGCCCCGTGTTCGTGGACGTGGAGCTGAGCACGCGCAACATCGATCCGGCGCTGATCGAGCGCGCCATCACACCGCGCACCCGCGCCATCATGCCGGTGCACTTCGCCGGGCTGGCGGTGGACATGGAGCGGGTCTATGGCATCGCCGCGCGGCACAAGCTGCGCGTGATCGAGGATGCGGCGCACGCCATCGGCACGCGCTGGAACGGCCGCAGGATCGGCAGCTTCGGCGACCTGGTGTCATTCAGCTTCCACCCCAACAAGAACATGACCACGATCGAGGGAGGCGCGTTGAGCCTGCCCTCGGACGCCGAGCTCCAGACCGTCGAGCTGCAACGCTTCCATGGTCTCGTGCGCGACGTCGAGGGCAATGCCGACGTGCTGCTGCCCGGGGGCAAGTACAACCTGAGCGACGTGTCGGCACGCATCGGCCTGTCTCAGCTCAGCCAGCTCGAGGGGTTCAACGACAAGCGCCGGCAATTGGTCGCGCGCTATTTCGAGCAGTTGAGGACAGATCCCCCCTGCTTGCTCCCGGCTCGAGGCGACGAGGGACATAGCTGGCACATCTTCGCTCCCCTGCTTCCCCTGGATCGGGTGGACCTGACCCGCGGACAGTTCATCGAAGCCATGCACGAGCGCGGCATCGGGGTGGGCGTGCATTATCCGGCGCTCCACCTGTTCACCAGTTACCGGAAGCTGGGCTACAAGGAGCGGGACTTTCCCAATGCCGAGCGGATCGGGCGCGAGACCGTGACGCTGCCGCTGTTCCCCGCCATGCAGCTATCCGACGTGGACCGGGTCTGCGATGCAGTCTCGGATGTCCTGCGTGCGGCAAAGAAGGCGCACCGGTAGGCTAGAATACCCGCATGCAGACGCCGGACCTGTCGGTCATCATTCCGGTCTACAACGAAGAAGAGGGGCTGCCGGCGCTCTTCATGCGTCTGTATGCATCGCTGGACGCGCTGCACCTGCCGTACGAGATCGTGTTCGTCAACGACGGCAGCCGGGACCGCTCAGCGGCCCTGCTGCGCGAGCAGTTCCAGAAGCGCCCCGACGTCACCCGTGTGATCCTGTTCAACGGCAACTTCGGGCAGCACATGGCCGTCATGGCGGGTTTCTCGCACGCGCGCGGTCGCCGGGTGGTGACGTTGGACGCCGATCTGCAGAACCCGCCGGAGGAAATCGGTAACCTCATGGCCGCGATGGACGCCGGCCACGATTACGTCGGCACCATCCGGCGCGAGCGTCAGGACAGCGCGTTGCGGCGCTACGCCTCACGCTTCATGAATCGGCTGAGAGAGCGCATCACGCGTGTCAAAATGACCGACCAGGGCTGCATGCTGCGCGCGTACAGCCGCGACATCGTGGACGCCATGGCGAGCTCGCGCGAGGTCAACACATACATCCCCGCGCTCGCCTACACCTACGCCGCGAATCCGACCGAGATCGAAGTCGCGCACGAGGAGCGCGCTGCCGGAGTATCGAAATACTCCTACTATCAGCTGCTGCGCCTGAACTTCGACCTGATCACCGGGTTTTCAGTGGTGCCCCTGCAGATGTACTCGATCCTGGGCTTCGTGGTATCGCTGGTCTCGGTGGGCTTCTTCGCGGTCATCATCTATCGCCGCTTCGCGTACGGGTCCGAGGCCGAGGGGCTGTTTACTCTTTTCGCCATTGCCTTCCTGCTGCTCGGCGTGGCGCTGTTCGGGATCGGGATGCTGGGGGAGTACGTGGGCCGCATCTACCAGCAGGTGCGCGAGCGGCCTCGGTACCTGATCCAGGCCGTCCTGGAGGCCGATGAGGAGCCGGAAGTTACGGGTGAGCGGCACAAGCCTGCGGGACAGTCCGCGTCTCGCTCCTCGCTCCTCACTCCCGACTCTCGGTGATGCGGGCTGTCGTCTTTGCTTACCACAACGTCGGCGTGCGCTGTCTGTCGGTGTTGTTGGCCCACGGTGTCGACGTTCGCCTGGTCGTGACCCACGACGACGACCCGCGCGAGAACATCTGGTTCGAGAGCGTCGCGGCGCTGGCGCTAGAGCATGACCTGCCAGTGGTAAAACCGGCCAACCCGAATGCGCCCGAGCTGGCGCGGGAAATCGCGGCCCTGCTACCGGACTTTCTGTTCTCCTTCTACTATCGGAAAATGCTCCCGCCCAGCTTGCTCGAGGTGCCCGCGCGCGGAGCGCTCAACATGCACGGTTCGCTGTTGCCGCGCTACCGCGGCCGCGTACCTGTCAACTGGGCGGTGATCAAAGGCGAACGCGAGACCGGCGCGACGCTACATTACATGGTGACCAAGCCTGATGCCGGCGATATCGTGAGTGCACAGGCAGTGCCGATTCTGCCCGACGACACAGCGTTCGACGTCTTCGGGAAGGTCACCGTGGCCGCGGAGATGTTGCTGGACCGGGTGCTGCCCGACCTGCTGGCGGGGACCGCCCCTCGCATCGCCCAGGATCTGACGCAGGGCTCGTACTTCGGCAGGCGCAAACCAGAGGATGGGCGCATCGACTGGGGCCGGGGCGCAGCCGAGATCCACAACCTGGTGCGGGCAGTGGCGCCGCCCTATCCCGGCGCTTACTGCCGCGTGGGAGGAAAGCACGTGCGGATCCTGCGCACGCTCATCCCGCGCGAAGCGCCGCCCAAACCCGGGTTTCCCGCTTTGTTCTGCCACGCCGGGCGTTGCTATGCCGAATGCGGCGATGGCCGCGCTGTACGCATCCTATCGATGGAAGTGGACGGTACAATGCTCGACGAGCGCTCCTTCCAGCGCGCCCGCACCACCCCGGCCGTGCGGCTTCCCACCTGCACACTCGACCAGCCATGAAACGGATCTGCATCCTCGGCGTCAACGGCTTCATCGGTCACCACCTGTCCAAGCGCATCATCGACACCACCGGCTGGGAGGTATACGGGATGGACATGCAGACCGATCGCGTCGCCGATCTGATGGGCCATCCGCGCTTCCGCTTTTTCGAGGGCGATATCACGATCAACAAGGAATGGATCGAATATCACATCCGCAAGTGCGACACTGTGCTGCCGCTGGTGGCCATCGCCACGCCGGCCACTTATGTGAAAGAACCGCTGCGGGTGTTCGAGCTGGACTTCGAAGCCAACCTGCCGATCGTGCGCTCCTGTGTGAAGTACGGCAAGCGCATCCTCTTTCCTTCGACCTCGGAGGTGTACGGGATGTGCAGGGACGCCGAGTTCGATCCGGAGGCCTCCGAGCTCGTGCTGGGCCCGATCAGCAAGCAGCGCTGGATCTACGCCTGCTCCAAGCAGCTGATGGACCGCGTGATCTGGGCGTACGGCTCAGAGGGGCGCCTCGACTTTACGTTGTTTCGGCCCTTCAACTGGATCGGCGCGGGGTTGGACAATATCCACACGCCCAAGGAAGGCAGTTCGCGCGTGATCACGCAGTTCTTCGGCCACATCGCGCGCGGCGAGGAGATCAAGCTGGTGGATGGCGGAAGCCAGAAGCGCGCCTTCACCTATGTGGACGACGGCATCGACGCGCTGATGAAAATCATCGAGAACCGTAACGGAATTGCCACTGGAAAGATCTATAACGTCGGTAACCCGCGCAACAACTATTCGGTGCGCGAGCTGGCGCAGATGATGATCGACCTGGCGCTCGAATATCCGGAGTACCGGGCGCAGGCCAGACAGGTGAGGATGGTGGAGATCACCTCGAGCGCTTACTACGGCGAGGGATACCAGGATGTGCAGACCCGCGTTCCCAGAATCGACAACACGCGGCGCGAACTCGGCTGGGAGCCCAAGGTCAACATGCAGCAGGCGCTGCGCCACATCTTCGACGCGTATCGCGGCCTGGTCGCCGAGGCCCGCGGCCTGGTGGATTGACGCGCCAGACGCACGATGAATCTCGCCCTCAAGATCGACGTCGACACCTACCGCGGAACGCGCAAGGGCGTGCCGCGGCTGGTGGAACTGCTGAAGAAGCACGGCGCTGGCGCGACGTTCCTGTTCAGCCTGGGTCCGGACCACACCGGGCGCGCCATCAAGCGCATGTTCCGGCGCGGGTTCATGAGCAAGGTCCGGCGCACGTCGGTGCTGTCTCACTATGGCGTGCCCACCCTGCTCTACGGCACGGTGCTGCCCGGTCCAAACATCGGCCGCCGCTGCGCCAACATCATGCGACGAGTGCGGGACGAGGGATTCGAGGTTGGCATCCATGCTTTCGACCACGTCCGATGGCAGGATCACGTGACCAGCGAAGGCGCGGGATGGACGCGACACCAGATGGAGCTGGCGTGCGAGCGCTTCCGCGACATCTTCGGGGCCGATCCCAAGATCCATGGCGCCGCCGGGTGGCGCATGAACCGTCACGCTTACCGGCTCACGCAGCTGCTCGGGTTCAGCTATTGTTCCGACACGCGCGGGACGCAGCCCTTCGTGCCGGTGTACCAGGCTGAAATCATCGCCTGCCCGCAACTGCCCACGACCTTGCCTACGCTCGACGAGATGATCGGAGTGAACGGGGTGACGGTGGACAACGTCGCGCAGCATCTGCTCGAGTTGAGCCGCGACCCGCTGCCCAGCGGACATGTCTACACGCTACACGCCGAGCTCGAAGGCTTGAAGCTCGCGCCGGTGCTCGAGCGGCTGCTGGAGGGCTGGCGCGCGATGGGCTACACCCTGATGTCGCTCGGCGACTATTTCGACTCGCAGCCGAACAAGAACCTGCCACGCCACGAGGCTGCCGTCGGGGAAGTGGCCGGGCGCGCCGGCACGCTGGCCGTGCAGGGCCCGGAGTTCCTGGCGTGATCGCACACCAACACACGCCATAACCCTCTCGCAGGAGACCGAATTCATGCTCGAGAACCTGGCCGTCCCCGACTTCGAGGCGCCCGCCACGAGCGGCAAGACGTTCCGGCTGCACGACGCCCGCGGCAAGCCTCTAGTGCTGTACTTTTATCCGAAGGACAACACACCCGGCTGCACCGATGAGGGGATGCAGTTCCGGGATCTGTACCCGGAGTTCGAGAATCTCGGCTGCGCTGTCTACGGCATCTCGCGCGACAGCCTCAAGTCGCACGAGAATTTCAAGGCCAAGATGACCTTCCCCTTCGAGCTGCTGTCGGACCCCGACGAGCGCCTGTGCGAGATGTTCGGAGTGATGAAGATGAAGAACATGTACGGCAAGCAAGTGCGCGGCATCGAGCGCAGCACGTTCGTGATCGACAAGGACGGATACCTGAGGAAGGAATGGCGCGGGGTCAAAGTCCCGGAACATGCGCAGGCTGTCCTCGACTTCGTCAAAAGCCTGCGGGCATGATTCGCGACCCGTGATTCGTGACTGGTAAAACACTCCTCTTCCTACTTCCTACTCCCGACTCCCGATGGGCCAACGCAAACCCGCCTCGGTCACCCGCCTGCATCCGGGCACCAAGCTGTTCGTGCTCGACACTAACGTCTTGATGCACGATCCCACCAGCCTGTTCCGCTTCCAGGAGCACGACATCTATCTGCCCATGGCGACCTTGGAGGAGCTGGACGCCAACAAGAAGGGCATGTCCGAAGTGGCACGCAACGCGCGCCAAGTCAGCCGCTTTCTCGACGAGCTGCTCAACCGCGCGGGACATGACATCGAGCACGGTATCGCGCTCGAGCTGCACGGCGCCAAGGAGGCTTCCGGCCGCCTGTTTCTGCAGACCAACGCGATCAACGGCGAGCTGCCCGCGAGCCTCGCCACCAGCAAGGCCGACAACCAGATCCTCAGCGTGGTGCGCCATCTCGCCGAGCTCCACCCCAAGCGCCAGGTGATCCTGGTCAGCAAAGATATCAACATGCGCATCAAGGCGCGCGCGCTTGCGCTTGCCGCCGAGGACTATTTCAACGACAAGGTTCTCGAGGACACCGATCTGCTGTATACGGGCGTCAGCGAGCTGCCGGCGGACTTCTGGGACAGCCATGGCAAGGAGATGGAATCGTGGCAACAGGCCGGCCGCACCTTCTACCGGGTGCACGGTCCCTTATGCTCGAGCCTGCTAGTCAACGAGTTCGTTTACCAGGAGGCCGAGCGCCCCTTTTACGCCCAGGTCAAAGAGCAGTCGGGAGAGACCGCGATCCTGCAAACGCTGGTCGACCACGCCCATCAACGCAACAGCGTCTGGGGCATCGTGGCACGCAACCGCGAGCAGAACTTCGCGCTGAACCTGCTGATGAACCCGGATGTGGACTTCGTGACGGTTCTGGGCCAGGCCGGCACCGGCAAGACGCTGCTCACGCTCGCGGCAGGTTTGATGCAGACCTTGGAAGACAAGACGTACTCCGAGATCATCATGACGCGCGTCACGGTCCCAGTGGGTGAAGATATCGGCTTTCTGCCCGGCACCGAGGAAGAGAAGATGACGCCTTGGATGGGCGCGCTGGAGGACAACCTGGACGTGCTCAACAAGACGGACGAAGACGCCGGCGAATGGGGGCGCGCCGCCACCCGCGATCTCATCCGATCCCGCATCAAGGTGAAGTCTCTCAACTTCATGCGCGGACGTACGTTCATCAACAAGTTTCTGATCATCGACGAAGCGCAGAACCTCACGCCCAAGCAGATGAAGACGCTCATCACCAGGGCCGGCCCGGGGACGAAGGTGGTATGCCTGGGGAACATCTCGCAGATCGACACTCCATATCTGACCGAAGGAAGCTCGGGCCTGACCTACGTGGTCGACCGCTTCAAGGGCTGGTCACACGGCGGTCATGTGACGCTAGTGCGCGGCGAGCGTTCGCGGCTCGCCGATCGCGCAGCAGAGATTCTGTAGAAACCGCTTTCGCGCAGAGCTCGGGAGCGTTCGGGCTGAGCCTGTCGAAGACCGGACGGAAGACTAGGTGCGCATGGGCTGGTGCCACCAGTACGCGAATGGATCGGAATACAGGATCCGGTCGATGGTTTGCTGCGACACGCGCGGCAAGCCACTGTTCTCGACGATCCGATTGACGTTGCGCAGCCCCTCGATCGACTCTCCGACCTCCGAGAACGGAAAGTCCGTGCCCCAGAAGATCTTGTCGCGATCAGCGATCCGGTACTCCTCCGCGCAGCGCAGCACGTTGTAGAACTGCCAGGGGCGGTAGAAGATCGCCGACACCTCGCAGTACACGTTGGGCTGCTTGCGCGCAACGATGATGCATTCCTCGTACCACGGATGGCCCATGTGGGCCATGATCATCTTCAGCGTCGGATGCCGGCGCGCCACATCGTCGACATAGATCGGTCGCCCAAGCTCTGCCGGCGCGTTGCGGGCGAAGGTCGTACCCATGTGCATGGTAAGCGGCAGATCGTGGGCCACGCAATACCGGTAGATCGGCTCCATGCGCGGGTCGTTGAGGTGCACGCCGTTGTAGATTGGCCCGTACTTGACACCCTTGAGGCCGAGATCCTCTATCGCGTGCCGCAGCAGCTCCATGCAATCGGGCCGGCGCGGATCGACGCAGGCAAAGCCCACGAACTTGTCCGGATACTTTCGCACCGCGGCCGCGGTAACCTCGTCGTCGCCGTCGATGCCGGCAGAGTCGCCGTAGCGCAGCGAGAAGATGATGGCCTTGTCCACGTCGGCCATTGCGCGGTAGAGGGTGTCCGCATCGGCCTTCAGTCCCACCGCTCCGGGACGCGCACTCGCTGTCTGCTCCGCGAACGCCGGCAGCAGGTGCTTGTCTTCCCAGATGTTGACGTGACAGTCGGTGATATGCTGGCGAGCCATGCTCGGAATGGACGACTTCTGCGAGCCGTTAAGACCAGTATCTAGTGGGACCGACGACTCTAGTTCGGCTGCGCTCCGCGCCTCACCTCGGACAATCCGAGGTAACCTCCAGCAAGACCTTTCACCGGCCCGCCCATTCAGTAGCGCGTCGGATCTGCAAGGTTCTCGAATCTCGTGTATTCGCCAAGGAACGCGAGCTTCACCGTGCCAATCGGGCCGTTGCGCTGTTTACCGATGATGACCTCGGCCACGCCCTTGTCGGCAGTCTCGGGGTTGTAGACTTCATCGCGGTAGATGAACAATATGACATCCGAATCCTGCTCCAGGGCACCCGATTCACGTAGATCCGACATCACGGGACGTTTGTTCGGCCGCTGCTCGAGGCTGCGGTTGAGCTGCGACAGCGCCACGACCGGACAGTCCAGCTCCTTGGCCAGAGACTTCATGGAACGCGAGATTTCGGACAATTCCGTGGCTCGGTTCTCACCCGTGCTCGAAGCTGACATCAACTGCAGGTAGTCGACCACGATCATCCCGAGTTTCTTGTACTGGCGATGCAATCGGCGAGCGCGGGCACGCAGTTCGAGCGGATTGAGCGCCGCCGTCTCGTCGATGTGGATCGGCGCCTCATTGAGCTTGCCCACTGCATGTGTCAAGCGCTGCCAATCGTCGTCGTGGAGCCTACCGGTGCGCAGCTTGTGCTGATCGAGCTTCCCGACCGATCCGATCATGCGCATGACCAGCTGTGTCGCAGCCATTTCCATGCTGAACACGCCCACCGGCAGGCCCGACGCCAGCGCCGCGTGCTCGGCGATGTTCAGTGCGAGGCTCGTCTTCCCCATACTCGGGCGACCGGCGATGATAACGAGATCTCCCGGCTGCAATCCCGATGTCATTCGGTCCAGATCGATGAAGCCGGTGGCCACACCGGTGACATCGCTGTCGCCCTGGCGGTTGTATAGGAGGTCGATGCGCTCCACGACCCGAGTCAGCAGCGGCGGCATCTCCTGGAAGCCCTGGCGCCCGCGCGCGCCCTGCTCCGCGATTTCGAACACCTTGGACTCGGCCTCGTCCAGGATCTGCGTTGCATCGCGGCCCATGGTGTTGTAGGCCGTGTCCGCGATCTCCGTCCCGACTTCGGCCAGCCGTCGCAGGATCGCGCGCTCCCGCACGATCTCGGCGTAGCGGCGGATGTTGGCGGCCGAGGGCGTGTTCCCGGCCAGCGCATTGAGATAGGGCAGCCCACCCACCGTGGGCAAATCCTTGGTCGACTCCAGGCTCTCGGCCACCGTCACCACGTCGGCTGGCCTGTTCTGCTCGATGAGCTTGGAGATATGGCGATAGATTAGCCGATGGTCGGCGCGGTAGAAGTCGCTCTCGGCCATCAGATCGGCCACGCGATCCCACGCCGTGTTGTCCAGCATCAAACCGCCCAGCACGGACTGCTCGGCCTCGAGGGAGTGCGGCGGCAGCTTCAGGATTTCGACCTGCGCGTCCTGGATGATCTGGGAGACGGATTGGGCCACGGCAGGGATCAGCGATGAGGCGTCAGGACTGTGAAGTCGGGAATCGGACGGTGTGCTCCCATGGCGTTCCGTGAATTGTACGCGCGCGATGACAGCATCGCACAAAGAAAAAGAGCCGGCATGTGCCGGCTCCTTTCGATGCGTTGCCGCGCGGCGACTTACTGCTCGCCCAGCACCGAGACCTTGATGTGCGCCTTCGCATCGGTATGCAGATCCAGGGTGATCTCGTAATCGCCCACCAGCTTGAGGGGCCCATGCGGTAGCCGCACTGCAGCCTTCGGCACGTCGAAGCCCTTTGCTTTGAGCGCTTCGGAGATGTCCCAGTTGGTCACCGACCCGAACAGGCGGCCATCCACGCCGGCTTTCTGCGTGACCTGGATCATCAGCCCTTCGAGCTTTGCCGCGTGCGCCTGCGCCGCGGTGAGAATCTCGTTCTGCGCTTTCTCCAGCTCGGCGCGCCGCCGCTCGAACTCCGCCACGTTGGCTTCCGTGGCCCGCTTGGCTTTGCCTTTTGGTATGAGGTAGTTGCGGGCGTACCCGGGCTTCACCTTGACGATGTCGCCGAGCTGCCCCAGGTTAGTGAGCTTCTCCAGCAGGATCACTTGCATGGCCAGCTCCTCAGTGCAGGTCGGTGTAGGGCATCAACGCCAGAAAGCGCGCGCGCTTGATGGCGACGGAGAGCTGGCGCTGGTAATGCGACTTGGTGCCGGTGATCCGCGCCGGGATGATTCTGCCGTTCTCGTTGATGAAGTCCTTCAGGAGCTCGACGTCTTTGTAGTCGATCTCCTTGATGCCTTCCGCCGTGAAGCGGCAGAACTTGCGGCGCTTGAACAGCGGGCGGAAGCTGCGGTCGTTTTCCTTGCGCTTGTCCTTGGATTTGCTTCCGAATCTGCTGCCACCGAATGCCATGATCGTTTCCTCTATTCGAATTCGAATCTGTTCACGTGCAGCACGAGCCGCGTGCTGAGCCGGCTGCGGCGGGTCAGAAAACCCTGCAGGTGGACACTGCGTCCAGCTTGCAAGGCATTCGCATCTATCCGCTGAGCTACTTCGCCCACCGCCATCGCTTCAACCTCGAAGCCGACCTGCCTGGAGATACCAGCCTCAATTTGCGTGGACTCGTGCTTGACGGTGAAAGTCAGGATCGGGATGCCGGCCGGCGTATGCCTTAGCGCTTCGCGCCCGACCACCTGACCGCTCAGCTCGACCTCGTTGTCATGCACTAGCTGGGCTGCCCTGACCCGTCTGCTGCGGCTCCAGTGGTTGTCGGAGCTGATCGCCGCCAACGGAGGCTGCGCGCGCCTTCTCCTGGCGCATCATGGGCGAGGGTTCCGTCACCGGGGCGCTCATGTTGACCGTCAGGTGGCGCAGCACAGCGTCGTTGAAGCGGAACGCGTGCTCCAGCTCGTCCAGGCTCTCCTGGTCGCATTCCACGTTCATCAGCACGTAGTGGGCTTTGTGCATCTTCTGGATGGGATAGGCCATCTGGCGCCGCCCCCAGTCTTCCAGCCGGTGGATCCGGCCGCTGCGGGTGGTGACCATCCCCTTGTAGCGCTCGATCATCGCGGGCACCTGCTCGCTCTGATCGGGATGGACGATGAAGACGATCTCGTAATGTCGCATCGCATCTCCTTATGGGAAAGCCCCCCGCGTGCGAGACAGTGGGGCAAGGTTTGGAGCCTGTGCCAGGGCTACTTCTAAGGCCCCGGAAAAGGCGCGGATTATAGGCAGTTTTGCCGCCTCGAGCAACCGTGCCTTCACCCAAAGCACAGAATCCCTGCCTTGATATGCGCCGACAGCGTCGCGGCATTCGCCAGCCCATACACTCCGAACCCCAGCACCAGCGCGCCCGACGCCATGCGCATCGGCTTGGCCGCAGCGAGCGATCTGAAGCGGCGCAGGAGCAGTCCGGCCGCCATCAAGTTCGGGAGCGTGCCCAGCCCGAATGCAAACATGATCGCTGCGCCGGTGAGCGCATCCCCCGACAGCAATGCGGTCGCGAGGACGCTGTAGACCAAACCGCAAGGCAGCCATCCCCACAGCAGACCCAAGCCGAAAGCGCGCGGTACCGTGGCTGCGGGCAGGAAGCGGCGGGTCAACGGCTGCAGGCGTCGCCACGCTGCGTTACCGATGGGCTCCAGCCGCGCCACGGCGCTGGAGATGCCGGCCAGGTACAACCCCAGTGCGATGAGCAATAGATTGGCTAGGATGTACAGGCCGAGTTGCACCGGCAGCAGTCCATCGAGCAGCAAACCCACGCTGCCGATAGCGCCCGCCGCCGCGCCGGCCGCAGCGTAGCTGGTGACGCGACCCAGGTTGTAGGACAGATGCAGCGGCCACTGGCGCGTTCCCGCCGGCACCTGGCCGGACAACGCGGCGACAATGCCGCCGCACATTCCCGCGCAGTGCACGCCGCCCAGTAGGCCGGTGAGCAACACGGCACCCATGATCGCGAGACTCAACATCGGCCAGCGTCCGTCACACGGCCTTGCTGTAGCGCGCCCGCTCGCGCCCCTCCCGCAGATAGCGGTCGAACACCATGCAGATGTTGCGGATGAAGAAGCGCCCCAGAGGGGCCACCGAGAGCCATTGGTCATCCAGCGTCACTAGACCCGCTTTCTGGAACGCCTGCAGGTCGGCTATCTCCGTCGCGAAGTACTTCCCGAAATCGATCAGATGCGCGATCTCGAGCGACTCGATCGGCACCTCGAAGCGGCACATCAGGCTTTGTATAACAGCCCGACGCACCAGATCGTCCGCGCTCAGCTCGACCCCGCGCAAGACCGGCATTACGCCGCGATCCAGCCTGTCATAGTACTCTTCCAGGCTCTTGACGTTCTGGCTGTAGGTCGGTCCCACCTGACCGATGGCGGAGATACCCAGCCCGATGAGATCGCACTCGGCGCCCGTCGAGTAGCCTTGGAAATTCCGCTGCAGCCGCCCCTGGCGCTGGGCGATGGCCAGGTCGTCGTCGGGACGCGCGAAGTGGTCCATCCCGATGTAATCGTACCCAGCACCGGTCAAGCGGCGGATCGCGAGCGACAGCAGCTGCAGGCGCGTCTCGGCGCTGGGCAGATCCGCTTCGTCGATGCGCCGCTGCGGCTTGAATACGGCCGGCACGTGGGCGTAGTTGTACAGCGCAATGCGGTCCGGCGCGCTGTCGATTACCTTCTCCAGGGTGCGGTTGAAACCGACTACGTGTTGCTTGGGCAATCCGTAGATCAGATCCACGTTGATCGAGCGGAACTGCAGCCGGCGAGCCTGCGCCATCGCTTCCAGCGTTTGCTCCTCGGTCTGCATACGATGCACGGCCCGCTGCACGTCTGCATCGAAGTCCTGGACGCCCAAGCTGACGCGATTGAAGCCGAGTCCGCGCAGCAGCTCGAGCGTATCCGCCTGCAGCGCACGCGGGTCGATCTCGATGGAAAACTCCCCCTTCTCGTCCAGCCGGAACCGGCTGCGGATGGCGCTCATGACCTCCGCAAGCTCGGCGTGCGACAGGAATGTAGGCGTCCCGCCGCCCCAGTGCATCTGGACCACGTCGCGCCTGCTTCCGAGCAGCTCGCTTTGCATCGCGATTTCGCGCTCCAGATGGCGAACGTACTTGGCCGAGCGAGCGCGATCGCGCGTCACCACCTTGTTGCAGGCGCAGTAGTAGCAGATGCTTCCGCAAAAGGGGAGGTGGACATATAATGACAGCGGTCGCGGCGTGCGACCGAGCGAGCGTTTTGCGAGCCAGGCGCGATAGGTGTGGGCGTCGAAGGCCTCGATGAAGCGGTCCGCGGTCGGATACGACGTATAACGCGGGCCGGCCACGTCGAAGCGCTGGAGAAGTTCCGTCGGCACCACCTGGCTGGGCTGGCTAGTCTGCATTCCGTTGCCGTTTTCTTATCAGCTAACGGCACTGTGCCACGGCCCGAAACGAACTGGTTGACCCAGATCAAAAGCGATATCTTCGCCCATGCAGGCAAGACAAGCGAGCGCCACGGCCCCGGCCGGCGAATTCAACCTGCCGCGGCTCAAGGCCACCTGCTCGAGCTGCTCTCTACGCGAGCTGTGCCTGCCGATGGGGCTGTCCCGCGACGAGATGGACCGCCTGGAGAACCTGGTGCTCGTGCGCCGCTCCGTCAAGCGCGGCGAATATCTGTTCCGGGCCAATGATCCTTTCGACTCCCTGTACGCGGTGCGAGCTGGCTTCTTCAAGACCAAGGTGCTGCTGGAGGACGGGCGCGAACAGGTGACCGGCTTCCAGATGACGGGCGAGCTGATCGGGCTGGACGGCATCGGCACCGAGCGGCACGCGTGCGATGCGGTGGCGCTAGAGAACAGCGAGGTTTGCGTCATCCCGTTTGCGCGCCTGGAACATCTGAGCCGGGAGATGGAGATTCTGCAGCGCCATTTTCATAAAGTCATGAGCCGCGAGATCGTGCGCGAGCACGGCGTCATGATGCTGCTCGGCAGTATGCGCGCCGAGGAGCGGCTCGCCGCCTTCCTCCTCAACCTGTCGCAGCGGCTGGTAGCGCGCGGCTATTCACCGAACGCGTTCAATCTCCGCATGACCCGCGAGGAGATCGGCAGCTACCTGGGCCTCAAGCTGGAGACGGTGAGCCGCGTGCTGTCACGCTTCCAGGACGACTCGCTCATCTCGGTCGCGCAGAAGAACATCACCATCAAGGATCCAGCCGGACTGCGGCGGGTAGTCGGCCGCGAAAGCAACCCGTCCTGAGCTGTTGAGCGCGGTCCGCGTTCGCGGGCCGCTATTGCTTGAGACTCAGAACGTTGAAGGCGACCACTGGTCTCAGCAGCCCCTTGAGCGGCAGCTCACCCACCGGTTCGACCTCCACGAGATCTTCCACAGAAGCAAGTACGCGCTGAGCGATGAGCGTCTGACCCGGTTTGGCCTCGGCGCACAAGCGGGCCGCGACGTTGGTCACGGTTCCGATCGCCCCATAGTCCCAGCGCCCCTCAAAGCCTACCGCACCGATCGTCGCGTAACCTTGGGCGATGCCGGCCCCGAACCCGAGGTCGAAGCCGCGCTTGCGCCACTTGCCGGCCATCTCGGAGAGCCGGTTGTGCATTGCCAGAACCATACGCACCGCGCGCTCCGGCCCGTCGGGCACCGGCACGGGGTCATTGAAGAACACCATCATGCCGTCGCCGGCGAAGCGCTCCAGAGTTCCCCCGTGCGCGAGGATCATCCGCCCCATCTCGGCGTGGTATTCGTGCAGCACACTCATGACCTCCTCGGGCTCGGCGGTCTCCGCGAACGACGTGAAACCGCGTAGATCGAGGAACACGACGGTCACTTCCCGGCGATGGCTCTTGAGCGGATCTTCGGTGCCCCCGGCTAGAATCAGCTCCGCGAGCTGGGGCGAAAAGAAGCGCTTGAGCCGGCCGAGGCGTTCGAGCTGCTGGAC
>Ga0335084_10000219_pt1 | contig 44481 bp, 37 predicted proteins | sample Lox_Sample_44_FD_206721 | JGI IMG/M metagenome (GOLD analysis project Ga0335084, IMG submission 206721) | Soil microbial communities from Loxahatchee National Wildlife Refuge, Florida, United States - Lox_Sample_4.4 | ecosystem: Environmental > Terrestrial > Soil > Wetlands | place: USA...
GCCGGCCAGCATGGCGTGGCCGTGGCGACGGTCGCGGCCGTTTTCGGGCTTGAGTGCGAAGTGTACATGGGCACCGAAGACATGGAGCGTCAATCCCTCAATGTCTACCGGATGCGCCTGATGGGGGCGAAGGTGTCGCCGGTCGATTCCGGAAGCCGGACGCTTAAGGATGCCATCAACGAGGCGATGCGGGATTGGACCACGAACGTGCGCAGCACCCATTATATTCTCGGCTCGGTACTCGGTCCGCACCCTTTTCCAGTGATGATCCGTGATTTTCAGAAGGTGATCGGGCTGGAAGCCCGCCGACAAATCCGGAAAGCGGAGGGTCGTCTTCCCGACTATCTGGTGGCCTGCGTGGGGGGAGGCAGCAACGCCATGGGGCTGTTTTATCCTTTTTTAAACGACCGGACGGTGCAAATGATCGGGGTGGAGGCCGGCGGCCACGGGATCGAGAGCGGAAAACACGCCGCGCGCTTCGCGGACGGTTCCGTGGGGGTTCTTCACGGCACGATGACTTATCTTCTCCAGGACGACGACGGTCAGATTCGCCTGACGCACTCCGTTTCAGCCGGGCTGGACTACGCCGCGGTCGGACCGGAGCACAGTTACTATCACGACCGGGGTCGGATCCGATTCACGAACGCCACGGACCAGGAGGCCCTGGCTGCGTTCGACCTCCTGAGCCAGGTGGAGGGGATCATGCCGGCGCTCGAATCGGCCCATGCGGTGGCCCACGTCGTGAAACTGGCCCCCCGCCTCAGGCGAAACCAGATCATCGTGCTCAATCTCTCCGGCCGGGGCGACAAGGACGTCATGCAGGTGGCAAAACTCCGGGGGGTGAAACTATAACCGTGGCCATGAAACAGCGGGTGTAAGCGTGTGTGAGGGGGAGGCTCCATCCGGCTGGGCCGGTGGAGGGGGCGACGCAAGCCCCTATGATAGTCGTCATGCAGGTGGCAAAACTCCGGGGGGTGAAACTATAACCGTGGCCATGAAACAGCGGGTGTCGGCGAGCGAGAGTATGCATTATGTCTAGAATTGGGAAGGTCTTTGCAGGCCTACGAGCCAAGGAGGAGAAGGCGCTCATTCCGTACATCATGGCCGGCGATCCTTATCTTGAAAGAACGGAGGAATTGGTGCTGGCGATGGACCGGGCCGGCGCCGACATCATCGAGCTGGGCGTCCCTTTTTCCGACCCGATTGCGGACGGCCCCGTGATCCAGAAGGCCGGTCAGCGGGCCCTGCAAAGGAAAACATCCTTAAAGGATATCTTAAAGTTAGTCGATGATATTCGTAAAAAAAGTAATATTCCTGTTGTCCTAATGACCTACTACAACCCGATTCATAAGTTCGGTGTCGGGAAATTTTTCAAGCAGGCAGAGACCGCCGGCGTGGACGGGGTGATCATTCCGGATCTTCCTCCCGAGGAAGGCCGGACCGTGTCGGAGGAGAGCCGGAGGAGCGGGTTAAATTGGATTTTATTGTCCGCGCCCACCACACCGATCAAGCGTCTCCGCTTCCTGTCCGAACAGACACAGGGTTTTCTCTATTACGTCTCCTTAACCGGCATCACGGGCGCTTCGCTGAAAGACCTGTCGGAAGTCCGGGCCCGCCTGAAGCTCATACGACGAATGACGGATAATCCAGTGGCGATCGGGTTCGGAATTACTACCCCGGAGCAGGCCAGGGCTCTGGGAAAACTGGCGGACGGGGTGATCGTGGGCAGCGCGATCGTCCGCTTGGTGGAACAGCATTTAGAAAACCCCGAGCTCCCCTCCGTTGTTTCGGAATTTGTGAAACGCTTGAAACAGGCCTTGACCCCGAGGCCCTCCTGAAGCACGGCCGTTCCAATCTTGCGCAGATGAAATCATGATCACAAAACGATCCTCCAAAGGACGGCGGAGCACGGATCAAACCGGTGCCGTATTGAGGCTCAAAAGAGAGCTCACGCTGGAACGGGCCAAGCGGGAAGTGCTCCAAGGGGTAAGCCGAATAGCTCTGGAGGCTCGATCGCTCGATCGTCTTTACGACCACTACCTCGGCGTGATCCTGAAACTCACGCGGACGAGGGCCGGCTCGATCCTGCTTTTGGACGAGGTGACGAAGGATCTCATCGTCGCGGCGTGCAAGGGTAAGGGTTCGGAGGGTCTGGTCGGAAGGCGTATCCCGGCGGGGGAAGGCATCGCGGGTTGGGTCCTACGAACCGGTCGTAGCTATTTTACACTCGACGTGGAACAGGATGGGCCAATCAGGAAGGTATTCGGCCAGGGAGTCGGGGCGGGGCCGCAGAACAGGCTCTGCGTTCCTCTCAAGATCGCGCGGCGCGTGTTGGGCGTCGTTGAAGTTTTAAATAAAAAGGACCGGCGGTCCTTTCAGCGTGAGGATCTCCGTCTTCTGGAAGCGCTCGCGGCCCAGGTCGCCACGGTGATCGAGAACACCCGGTTGTTTAAAAAATACGACAACAAGGTCCGGAAACTCAAGACCCTGAAGGAGATCAGCCAACTGCTCAATTCGACGCTGGATGAGAAAGAAGTCAAACGACGGGCGATGGAGGCGGCCACCCGTTTGATGGAGGCCGAAGTGGGATCCCTTCTTCTCATTGATGAGGCGACCCGTGAATTGTATTTCGAAGTCGAACTGGGGAAGCGTGGAGAGCGGGTCAAGGAAGTCCGCCTGAAGGTGGGGGAGGGGATAGCCGGCTGGGTGGCCAAAACGGGAGAACCGGTGATCGTGGCGGACGTGCGGAAGGATCCGCGTTTCAGTTGGAAAGTCGAAGAGAAGAGTTTGTTCAAGACACGCAACATGATCTGCGTTCCGATCAAGATCAAGGGCAGGATCGTCGGGGTATTGCAGGCGATAAATAAATCGGGGCCCCAGCCCTTTTCCAAATGGGATCTCGAGGAGTTTCAGAGCTTGGCCGACCAGGTGGCGGTCGCCATAGACAACGCAAATCTCTATAAGGAGTTGCAGGAGACCTTTTTCGGCACGGCCGAGGCCCTGGCCGATGCGATCGAAGCGAAGGATCCCTACACGGCGGGGCATACACGGCGGGTCTTGGCTTACTCGATGGCCATGGGTAAGGTTTTGGCTCTCTCGGATTTGGAAATGGAAAATCTGAGGCTGGCCTCGCTGCTCCACGACATCGGAAAGATTGGAATCGAGGACCGTATTCTATTAAAACCGGGCAAGCTTGAGGAGGCCGAACGCCTGAGGATGGAAGGGCACACGACCATCGGCCCAAAAATCGTCGACCGCGTCAAACAGTTGCGCAAGATTGTCCCTGGCATCATGCACCATCATGAGAAATATGACGGGACCGGCTACCCCAGCGGATTAAAAGGCCATCAGATCCCGCTGATCGCACGGATCATCGGCGTGGCGGATTGTTTCGATGCCATGACCACGAACCGCCCCTATCGGAAGGGGCTTTCCGTTCAAACGGCACTGGACGAGATCCAAAAGTTGGCGGGGACTCAATTGGACGAAAAAGTGGTCGAAGCGTTCGTTCGAACCTATCGGAGGAATGGACTGAAAGAGACCCTCAAGGCCCGTTCTTCAGCCCCCGCCCCCTAGGTCGTCGCGGCATTTCGAATTACACTACTCTCTTTAGGGTATTTTTTAAACAGGAACAAGATATGGTGAATTAATTTTTCGGATTAAAGGATCAGGATTGGATGATTCCGTGTCGAATCGCGTATCTGACCAGATCGGTAATCCGGTGAACGTTCAGTTTTTTCATGATTTTCTTGCGATGGGTTGCGACGGTGGACGGACTCAGGTGAAGGGATGTTGCGATCGTTTCATTGGAATTTCCCTCGGACAGGAGCTGTAAAACCTCCCGTTCCCTCCCCGTCAGGGGCTGTTCAACGGTTTCGGCCGGCGCGCCCTCCGGGGTTCCAAGGTACTCCTTGATGAGTTTACGCGAAAGAGAGGGGCTCAAATAGGAATTGCCTTGATGGGCTTCCTCAATCGCCAGGAAGAGCTCATCGGCGGTTGCATCTTTTAAAAGATAACCGCTCGCTCCGGCCTTCAAGACCCTTCTCAGAAATTCGTCATTATCATGCATGCTCAGGATCAGGATCTTCGTTTCCGGGCTGGACTGCGAGATGATTCGCGTGGCCTCGATCCCATTGAGGTTGGGCATCGAAATATCCATCAGGACGACATCCGGCCTGAGAGCCGGTATTTCTCTTAACGCCGCTCGTCCGTCCCGGGCCGTTCCCACGACCTTTATGGAAGGATGATTGTGGATCAACCGGACCAGCCCATCCAGGAGGACTTGATGATCATCCACCAGAAAAACTTTAATGGGATTCGCGTTCCGTCCCGGCCGGGCCTGATCCACTAACCCTATCGGACTCATTCCGCCCTCGGAACTTTCACGGAGATTTCGGTCCCCTTGCCCGGGCTCGACATAATTTTCAGGGTCCCTTTAAGAAGGTTGGCCCGCTCTTGAATGCTGATCAACCCGATTCCATGGAGCCCTTTCCCTTCTTTTGCGGATTGATCCAGGGAGAATCCAATCCCGTTATCCTTGATCGAGAGGTGAAGCTCTTTGCCGGTTTCTTCCAATCCGACGACGGCATGGGTGGCGCGGGCATGTTGGGCTATATTATTTAGGGATTCCTGGACCATCCGATAGAGATGGGTGGCCACGTTGGACGGGAGCACCTTATCGGTTGTATGGTTGACGAATTTCATCTGAATGCCCGTCAACTTTTGAAAGTCCTTGATATAGGATTCCAGTGTGGCGGTCAACCCGAGCTCGTCCAGAATTTCAGGCCGCTTTTGCTTGGATAACTTGCGAACCTCTTGCGAGATTTTCTTTAACTGGTCCACAGCGGCACGGATTTCCTGACGTAATTCCCGAAGTCCCGAGGCCCGGTCTCGATCGAGTCTTTCCAGCCCCATTCTCACGGCGTTGATCGATTGTGCGATGTTGTCGTGTAATTCACGCGAAATGAATTGATATTCGTTTTCCTGGATTTGGAGGACATGGTGGGAAAGCTGTTGGAGTTTCTTGAGCGCGTCCTGGAGGGCCTTTTCCGCCCGTTTACGCTCGGAGACCTGTTGCTTTAATACTGTATTGGCATTTGATAGCTGGGCGGTTCTTTGCTCAACGCGTATTTCCATCCCGTCGAGAGCCTTGCGCAGCGCTATTTCGGCCCGCACCCGCTCGGTGACGTCACGAAAACTCCACACCCTTCCGACGCTTGACCCTCCGATCCGTTGTGGCTGCGAATAGCGCTCAACGATCCGGCCGTCTTTAAATTCCAGGATGTCGTAGCCCGTCGCATCCGGATCGTCGTACAATTCATTCAATCGCTTAATAAATCCTTCCGGGTCGTTGAGTAGATTCTTGGAAACGGCCCGCGCTATTTTGGCATCCCTCAACGCGATTATAGAGTCGGGCAGTTGCCAAATCTCGACAAACTTTTGATTATAACTCACCATCATTCCATCGCGGTCGACCACGAGGATGCCGTCGGCGGTTGATTCAAGCGTTGCGCGAAGAAGCGAAACCGATTTTTCAAGTTCCATCGCGGCACGGTCCCGCTCGGTGATGTCGGAGGCGATGATCAGGGCGGTTTCGATTTTTCCCTCCTGAATGATCGGAACCAGGTTGCTTTGCCATCGGGTCGGGCCCACGGAGTCCAACACAATGGACTGCGGCTCTCCGGTCTCGAAAAGCTTTTCGATTTTTTCCCTGTATACGGCGGCCTGGCCGGGCGGGATATAATCGGTCACATTGGTCCCGATAACGCCCTCAACCGTATATTGGGGTAGGGTATGATTGATAAATAAAATCGTCCCCTGGCGGTCGATATTCATAATCACGTCCGGAGAGGCTTCTACGAGGGTCCGATACCTTCGTTCCGACCTTCGCAGTTCCTCTTCGGCCCGCTTCTGCTCGGTGACGTCCCTGATGGTTGCGATGGCGCCCACGATCTTGCCCTGTGCGTTGCGGAACGGGCCGTAGCGGACGGAGGACCAGCCCGTCATGCCGGTTTGCTTGATCACGTAGGGGACATCCAGATACGAAAAGGTCTCGCCGGTCATCGCCCTCCGGAGACTGGCCTCCATTTGCTCCACGGTTTTTTCGTTTATCATGTGTTTTCCGTGTGCCTCTAATAACAGAGACGGCAAATCCCGGGGGCATTTTCCCAACATCTTTTCGGCCCGAAGTCCGCTTAATTCCTCCATGAAGGAATTCCAGACCAGGTACCGAAGGTCGCGATCGTAGACGATGATACCCTCCCGGGCGTTGGCGATGACCTGATGGTTGAATTGGCTCGACTCCCGAAGCGCCTCCTCGGCCTGCTTGTGCTCGGTGACGTCCATTGAGGCGCCGACGGTGCGCACCGGGCGGCGCACGCCCCCCACCTCGGCAAAAAAAGTTTGCGATCGCGTGGTAAGCCACCGGACGGCGCCGTCTCGACGTATGATTCGAAATTCCACGTCAAATCGGCCGTCTCCCGCCGGATCGTGAGCGCCATGGGCGGCCGCCGTGATTCGCTCGCGGTCTTCCGGATGGAGGCAATCAAGGAATCGGGGGAGGCTCACGGGTTCATCCGGGGACCACCCGTGAATTTCCCGTTGCTCGGGTGACCAGTAATGGGATTCGAGGAGGTGGTCGTGAACAAAGATGCCGGTCCGGGAGGCACGCACGGCCTCATGCAACAGCGCCTCGTTTTTGCGCAAGGCCTCCTCTGCCCGCCTGCGTTCGGTGATATCCCGGAAACTCCAAACTCTTCCGACGCTCTTTCCGCCGATCCGCTGCGGCTGCGAATAACGCTCAAAGACCCTTCCGTCCTTAAATTCCAGGACGTCGAAGCTCTCGGCTTCCGATTGATTATGCAGAGTCTTCACTCTTGTCAAAAATCCTTCAGGATCTTTGACCTGCTTCATGGCAAATTCCAGCCCTTGATTGGCATCCTGAGAAGCAATAATGGATTCGGGCAATTGCCACATTTCCAAGAATTTTTGATTATAGGTAACAATTTTTCTCTCGAGGTCCACCACGAGGATGGCGTCGGCGGTTGATTCGAGCGTTGCGCGGAGAAGGGAATAAGACTTTTCGAGTTCCTCCTCCGCTTTCTTGCGCTTGTGTTCTTCCATCACCCTGGAAACAATATCCCCCAGGGTACCGGCGAAATTCTGTTCGTCCGGGGCCCACCGGCGCGAGGGTCCGATATGTTCGTGACAGATGACCCCGACGGTTTGGCCGTCGAGGCGGATGGGCGCGTCCAGCATGGAGGTGATACCGAGGGGAAATAGGTAGGAGGTGGAGAATTCCTTGGTTTGGGGATCGGTCCGGGCATCATGCGCCGCAATGGTCCGCGCGCTTTCCAGCGCCGTGAAGTAAGCGGGGTAGGCTTCGGCGCTCAGCTCCGCTCCCTCCGAATGTTTCCCGGTGTTCCGCTCATAGAGGTCCGCGCAGCAAATCTTCGAGTGATCGTCATTGTACAGCCACACGCCGACCCGCTCGACGTCAAGGATCCGAGCGGCCGCCTCGGTGATTTTCCTCAGGCCGGACCCAAGATCGCGGGATTTCAAGGAACATTCCCTTGTCAGCTTGACAAGGACATCGTTCTGTGACCGGAGTCTTTTTTCGCTCGCACTTAATAATTCTTCCGCCGGTCGGCTCTGAGAATATGTTCCTGCCGCCGGGGATGACACACGAGCCCCCGAATCATCGGTTGGTCCTCCTATATCCTTATTTTTATCAAGCATAATAATTTACCCGGTCTGAATCCCATCAGGATCATAAGCGGATAAAAACAGGTAACTCGCCTTTTCGGGAAAACCGACCCCAGTATAGTAGGATTTTCAATTTTAAGCAACCTTCGCCTAAGATAATCCACCCTGCATCCGGGGTGAGGATTGCGCCTGCGATTCGACTCATTTTGAATTGTACCGACCCTCCTTTCGGGGGGAGCACCCCCTCCCTTTGCCCGGATTGACCATTCGGTAATCTGTGGGTATATAATCGTCCAGAAAATAAACGGAATTTATTTCAATGGAAAAACTTATGGACTGGAATAACGGGAATAAGGCTTGAGATTTTTGAGGTCGGTCTCGTAAAAAATCGGAATTCGAGATATTTATTGATTAAATTTTGAAATTTGGTGACCGGCCCCACCCCAAAAGGCCATCCGTTCAGATGGAAGTTGACCCGCTTAAACTGCCGTCGGCGTACCATTGGCATACGGTGAAGGTGGCCGCCTTTGTCGGAGTTGATCGGGCCGGTCACATTCAATAGATCAATAATTCTATCCCGCCTTCGCCGTCATGGAATTACCTCCTCCACTTGGATCAATCTCCATAACGAGGCCCGAGGGAATCCTGTGCTATACTCAATGGCATGAAATCATAGGGGTCCGGCTCACGGCTGACGGGGAGGGAATCGCGATGCGCGTATTTGAAATGCGGTTTGTTGCGATGGCGGGGCTGATGGCGCTTTGGTTTTCAGGCTGCGGAGATAACAATAATGTGCTCGGTGGCCTGGCGGACGACAGTTCGATTCAGGCCAAGACTCAAGACGGGCAGGCGGCGCTCGATCAAGGGGACTGCCAGGCCGCGATCAATAACTTTACCGAGGTCTACGACCACGATCCCAACGATGTCAAGGCACGAATCAATATTTCCGCGGCATATGCCTGCCGCGCCGGCTTCAGCGCCACGACGCTGATACGGATCGCGGCGGATTTTATCGCCTCCGGACAGTCCGTGGATCAATTCAACCTCTTCAAGGCCATCGCGGATGACGTGGTCCCCCACGCCTCGGCCACCTGGGATGCCGACACGGCCCAGGCCCTTTCCTATTTGACGGATCTGAATCTGCCCCCGACCGGAAGCTGCAATCCGGCGCCGTTTGCCTACGATTCCAACGCGGCTTTCCATGCGGCAATCATTTCGACCGCCCGGTCGGTATTCGCCCTTTCCCAGATTCAAGGCGCGACCCCGGATGTCATCCAGATCAATCTGATTACTCCAACCGTCGTGATGCAGATCGGCAACGCACTGAGCGCCGCCGATGGGGGGATGGTCTGCGCCAACAGCCTTATCGGAGGAACGGCAATATTAGATACCGATCTGGCCCAGGCGATTCACGACCTGAACCTGGCGGCCGGTACACTTCTGGCCCCCGCCGATCTGGAAGCGTTTCTGACGGGCCAGGGGTTTACGCTTCAATAAGCACAACTTAACCGGTCATGCGTTTAATTCGGAGGAGGAGAAAAGGCATGCGAAAATGGATCGCGGCTTTGCCGATTCTGACGATTTTTATGGCGGGGACGGTCGCCGCGGACGAGTTGCCGATTTTCTATAAGGGCATCCGGCCGCTCGGGATGGGCGGTGCCTTCACCGCCGTGGGGGACGATGAGAATGCGATGTTCTACAACCCGGCCGGTCTTAACAGCATCAAGGGATTCGGGGAAGCGGAGGTTCTCAACCCTTACGCGGAAGCCGATAAAAATGTCATTCCCTTTTACAACGACGTTCAAGATATCGCGGATGCCTCGAACGACACCGAGCAGGCCCAGCTGGCCGCGAATCTGCTCGACAAATGGCTCGGAAAACATGTCCACCTCCGGACCGGATTGTTTCCCAATGTCACCATGCATAACTTCGGGATCGGCTTTCTGGGCCAGGCCGCGGTCGACGGGGAGGTTCACAATCCGCTGGGCGTCAATACGCTGCAACTACGAGGAGGCTATGACCTGGCGCTGGTGGTGTCGGGTGCGTATGGTTTTAAGGTTTTCAACGGCCCGCTCCGAATCGGGGTTACCGGCAAGGTGATCGACCGCCAGCTGCTCGAACAAAACTACACGGTAACTGACCTGGTCGAGGAAAACGGGATCGATCTGCACAAGGGCCTCCAACACGGAAACGGTGTCGGTGTGGATCTGGGGGTGATCTACGCCTTGCCGGTCATTTTTGAGCCGGCCCTTGGGGTTTCCCTTCAGAACGTCGGGGACGTGAACATGGGCGACGCCGGCACAATCCAGCAGCAGCTGAACCTGGGCGTCGCCCTTCGTCCGCCGGTCGGCTTCGGGAAGCTGCTCCTGGCCCTCGATTACATCGATGCGACCCACCAATTGGGAATTGACAATGATATGGCAAAACGGGTAAATATGGGTGTGGAGTACAAATTCCCGTTCCTGGTCACGCTTCGGGCCGGGCTGCATCAAGGGTATCCGAGTTATGGGGCCGCGGTGGACTTCTGGGCGGTTAAGGCCAGCTATGCCTATTACATCGAGGAGCTCGGGGCCTATGCCGGGCAGCGGCCGGATCGCAGGAACATGGTCCAGATCTCGTTTGGGTTTTAATGAGAATTTTATAGAAAGAAATGGAGATTAAGTTATATGATTAAATTTCTATTGGGTCTCTTGTTGATTCCCGCTTTTTTAATGGGCTGTGGGCAGAGTAACAATTCCAATACCAACATTCAAGAAGGAAAATCCGGCGGGAACATTATCGTCCATGTTGCGGATGGCGACCCGACATCAAGACCTCTTTATACGTGGGAAGACCTTAACAATGATATGACGGCGATGAAAATCGCAGTAGCACGGACATCGGATCTAAAAGACGTCTGGAGTATCCAGTCCACTACTCTCTCTGACACTATTCAATCTCCATGGCAGCAGGGTACTACCGGCGGGTCAGTTAGTGAGACCGTTAGCACAGAACGCGATTTACAGACAAACATCGAGTATCGTGTAACGATAACAAAGGCCGATGGTATCACTTCTGGATACCGGAATTTTACGATTATGCCGTAGGGACAATTGAAATAACCTCCGTTTTCGGGTGTGATCAATCACGTTATAGGTCTTGTTGACAACCCGACAATCCGCCTGATATCCTACCTCCGGATCAACGCCCATGACCCACGTGACCACGATCGATGAAGAAAAGCGACGTCTGCGCGCGGATGTTTTGGCCGCACGAAACCGGCTCACGACGGCCCAGCGGGTGATCCGAAGCGCGGACATTCTTGGAAACCTGTTCGAGCTGGAGGCCGTGCGTGATGCGAATTGGATTCATTTTTATGTTTCCAACGGCAGCGAGGTCGAGACGACCGGGATGATCGCGCATGCCTTGTCGTTGGGAAAACGGGTTACCGTGCCGAAGATGGAAACGTCGTCCAAACAATTGATGCTCTCGGAATTGAAGGACCCGGTGCGCGAGCTCGTCCCGAATTCGATCGGAATCCCGGAGCCGAGGCCCGAAGCCGTCCGTCCGGTCGAATCCGACCGCATGGACCTGTTCATCGTACCGGGTATCGCCTTCGACCCCGCCGGAAACCGGCTGGGACAGGGCGCCGGATACTACGATCGTCTCTTGGCGCCTGTGTCGGTGGGTGTTCCAATTATTGGGCTCGCGTTCGAGTTGCAAATCGTGGAGCGGGTCCCGACCGGGGATCACGATATCCGGGTAAATTGGATCATCACGGAAAAAAGAACCATTCTATCAACGCGCGAACGGGACCACTGATGGCGGAAATCATCGATGGCAAGAAGATTGCGGCCGAGATCAGAGAACGGATCAAAGAAGACGCCAAACTCCTGACGGCGGAAGGACGCCGGCCCGGGCTGGCCGCGGTACTGGTGGGGGACAACCCGGCCTCGGTGATCTACGTCCGGAACAAGCGCAAGGCTTGTGAAGAGGTCGGGATCTATTCCGAGGAGCACAAGCTTCCGGCCACCACAAAACAGGAGGACCTGCTCAACCTGATCTACCGGCTCAACAACGATCCGAAGATCCACGGCATCCTGATCCAGCTTCCGCTTCCGAAGCATCTCGAAGCCGAGCCGGTGTTGTACGCCGTTTCTCCCAAGAAGGATGTGGACGGTCTCCATCCCAACAACGTCGGACATCTCACGATGGGCTCCCCGGTTTTTGTTCCCTGCACGCCGGCGGGGGTGATGGCCATGCTGGATTACCACAAGATCCCGATCGAAGGGCAACGGGCCGTGATCATCGGGCGGAGCAATCTCGTGGGAAGGCCGGTCGGTCTTTTATTGATGCACCGGAACGCCACGATCACGGTCTGCCATTCGCGCACACGCGACATCGAAGCGGTCTGTCGGGAAGGGGACATCCTGATCGCCGCGATCGGAAGGCCGCGCTTTGTCACGGCAGAGATGGTCAAGGAGGGCGCCGCCGTGATCGACGTGGGGATCAATCGCCTTCCGGACGGCAAGCTGGTCGGGGACGTCGATTATGAAGCGGTCTCAAAAAAAGCCGGCTGGATCACGCCCGTCCCGGGAGGGGTCGGCCCCATGACGATCGCCATGTTGCTCCAGAACACCTTGGAATCGGCCAAACGGACCTTGTAAGGGCGGATATATCGGAGCGGGGCCGGGAGCTCCCTGCGGTGGATTATGGTAAAGAAAATCACCATTCTCGATCTTCTCAAACGTAAGCGCGACGGCAAAAAGCTCACAATGCTCACCGCCTACGATTTTCCCTTCGCCCAGATCGTGGATGAGGCGGGGATCGATATGATCCTGATCGGGGATTCCCTGGGCGTCGTGGTTCAAGGCCACACCAACACGCTTCCCGTGACGATGGAGGAGATGCTCTACCATACCCGGATTGTATCCCGCGCGGTGGAGCATGCCTTGGTGATCGGCGACATGCCCTTCATGTCGTTTCAGCCCGGCGTGGAGGATGCCGTTCGCAACGCCTGCCGCTTTCTTCAAGCCGGCGCCACGGCCGTGAAACTGGAAGGGGGCGAGGCGGTCCTCGATCGGATACGGGCCCTGGCCCGTATGGATATTCCGGTCATGGGTCATATCGGCCTCACGCCGCAGTCGATTCACCGCATGGGCGGTTACAAGGTCCAGGGCCGCGAACCGGCCATGGCCGAGCGGATCATGGCCGATGCGAGAGCGGTCGAGGAAGCCGGCGCCTTCGCGGTCGTTCTGGAGGGAATTCCGATGGACCTGGGCCGGAAGATCACGAAGGCCCTATCGATCCCCACGATCGGCATCGGGGCCGGACCGCACTGCGACGGCCAGGTCCTGGTGATCCATGATTTATTGGGTTTGTTTGAGCGCTTCCATCCCACCTTCGTAAAAACCTACGTGAATCTCAAGGCCCAGGCTCTCGAGGCCATCCAGCGCTACAAGGAGGAAGTCGAGCTGGGGAAGTTTCCGTCCGAGGATGAGAGCTATAAATAAGGCCCCATACCGTTTCGCCGGATTCCGTCTATATCATGTGGTGGCGGTTTAAAAAGCGACAGGAGGATGATCTCGCCCGTTTGGTCTCGGCCTACCGCTTTCTCCTCAAGGTCTCATTGCAGAACGCGCCCGACGCCTTGCAGCCGTGGCGGGGGGCCTTCGGCCAGGCCTTCCGGCTTTTCTTTTATGACTGGCCCTCCCCGAACGAGTTGCGACGCTTTGAAAAGAAAATGCTCCGCCGACTCAAGAAGACCGTCGATGTGCCCCGGGCCTTCATCATGGCTTTCAACGATTTTCTGGATCAGAAGGCCTTGAGCCCGGAGGAGTTGGATGAGGTGATCAAACGGGGTCAGGAGGCCTTTTATTGATTCGTAGCCCTCGAGAGCGCTTCCCGCATGATCTCGAGTCCCTGATCGAGTTCCGCTTCCGTGATGATCAGGGGCGGGGCCAGACGAACGACCGTATTGGAATGCAAGGTCCAGCCGAGGATCAGGCCGGCGTCGCGGCAGTTGGTCGCAAAGCGTTTCGTTAAATTTGCATTGTTTAATTCGAATCCAATCAGCAATCCTTTCCCTCGGACGTCCTTCACGCCGCCGATCCGCGACAAGGTATTTAGCCGGTCCCTAAGGTATTGACCCAGCCGCTCGGCGCGCTCCGGAAGTTTGTTCTCAATCAGAAAGTCCAGCGCCGCCAGTCCCGCGGCGCAGCAGACCGGATGGCCTCCGAAGGTCGTCACGTGGGAGAGGGGCGGATTTTCGGACAGCGTCCTCATGATTTCCGGCCGGCTCACAAAGGCGCCCAGCGGCATTCCGCCTCCAAGGGCCTTGGCCAGTACAAGAATGTCCGGCACGACATCCCAATGTTGGGAGGCGAAAAGCTTTCCGGTCCGGCCCATTCCGGTCATGACTTCATCGAAGATCAGCAGCGCGCCGGTCTCGTTGCAGCGTTGGCGAAGGGCCGGGAGGAAATCATCGGTGGGAAGATTCACGCCGCCCTCGCCCTGTATCGGCTCGACGATCACGGCGGCCGTCCGGCGGTCGATCGTCTTCAGAGAATGCAGGCGGTTGAACGGGATGAAGACGACGTCGGGCAACAAGGGACGGAAGGGTTTCCGATACACCTCGCGTCCCGTTACGGAGAGCGATCCTTGAGAATCGCCGTGAAAGCCGCCTTTGAACGCGACAAGTTTTTTTCGCTTCGTGTATTTCTTGGCCGTTTTGAGCGCGCCTTCGTTGGCTTCCGTTCCGCTGTTCGTGAAGTAGGTGACCGAAAGCGGAAGGGGGACCACCTGAGCCAAGCGCTTGGCCAGGCGGACCTGCGGTTCCTGAATATACTCGCCGTAGACCATGACGTGAAGATAGCGCGCGGCCTGATCCCCGACGGCCTTGACCACGGCCGGGTGGGCATGTCCCAGATTCGCCACGCCGATGCCCGAGATGAAGTCGAGATATTTCTTCCCTGATCGATCCGTAATCCGGCAACCCTCGGCACGGTCCACCTCGATTCCCATCGGCTCGGACGAAGTCTGGCAGACGTAGCGCAGGAAATCTTCTATTTGGTCGTCCCGACTTATCTCCTTACTCTTCACGCCTCACTCCTCACGGCATCTCAAGATCCACCCACCGCACGCGGTCCGCGATGAAACGTCTCCCGTCCTGCGGCCACCCGGCCGGCGGCTGTTGCATCCGCCCGACCGGGCATATTCGGCTTGCACCGGTGCGTCCGAGGCATTCGGCCAGCGCGGGCCGGCGGGATTCATGAACGGCGACACCGACCCCCTGAAGATACGGCCGCCAGGATTCCAGAAAGGGCGGGACATGGATCAGATCATCGATCGGCTTGACCCGGACGGTCCGGTAAAGCGGGGACAAGACGAAAGAAGGATCGGCCTCATAGATCACGGTCCAGGATGTTCCGGTTTCGCTCCCGAAGACGATCACTTCCTCCCCATCGGCCTGTTTAATCTCGGCCACGCTTCGGACCTGATGGACTCGCGCGGCCGTGGCGGTATCGAGGGTGCCCCGGGGCAGTTCGTGTTCCAGACGTTTCAGCTCCTCCGCCAACGCCCTGGCGAACTGACGGGGAAAATGGTCGCCTCCGGTTTCAACGTAAAACAGATGCGGGGAGAGACAGCCCTGTTGATCATACATCGCGACGTCGAGGGCGGCGCCCCGGGTTACCTGTTTGAGATCGCCCAGGGCTTCCCGGCCGATCAGGCCCAGGCTAGCACGATGCCCGTACCCGATGAAGCGGCCCGAAACCGCTTGGCGCTGAGCCGCGGAATGCCGAACGTCTGTGACGGCTTCATCGCCTCCGGTGGCCGTGACCAACTCGCTTCGGCTGAAGGCCACTCCTTCAAGGCTTTCGGCCTCGGGCCGGCCTCCGGGCCAGGCGACCATCGCGAGGCAGTGGGCGAGGCGGGGTTCGATTCGAACGAGCATCTGAGAGAACAGAACCGGCGATAACGGCTCGTGGGAGGAAACCTTGCAAAGGCAGGCCGATTTTGTGAGCAGGGTAGCGATGATGTCGGAGATCCCGAGTCCGGGGATGTTTCCGGCGAGGATGTTCGTCGTGATTCGGGGTCCGACGGCTCGGGTCAGACGGGCCGGATCCTCCTGTCTCGCAAGAAACCCGTCCAGCATGCCCTCATTTCCCAATTCGTGTCGTAGGACCCTGAAAAGGGCGTCTTTCCGGTAACCCTCCATAATTCGCGTGAGGCCGACTCGGATCATCGCTGGGGACAGGCCGGTGATGTGCGGCAGGACACGTTCGGCCGTTTGCCGCGCGGGATCGTCCGGTTTCAACCATCGCGCCGCGGCCTCGTCGATCAAGTCCAGAAGGACCGCGGTGGGTTGTCTCGAAAGAAACTGGTCCTGCGCCCCCAGGAGATGATTGATCACGTCGGAGAGGGTGGTGGCGGTCAAGAGGGGGAGACGGATTTGAACCGGCCCGAATTTCAGGGTCGTAAAATTCGAGATCTTGATGGGGGGCGGGAGGAAGAAACCGTCCAGTGTCAGGGGATCGATCATTGGATACCCAGTATGTCTTCGACCAGCAACGAGCAGCCTCGGGTCTCCGTGCCGGCGAGGCGTCCGGTGATCTCAAACCCGTCCGCGACTTCCAGACCGATGTCCTCGGTCTGGAGCGCCGATACCGAACCGCAATTCGCCAGGTCAAAATGGCGAAGAACGCCCGTGGACCCCTGCGGCCGGTCTTCCAGCGTTTCCGGGTCCACCGCCCGCGTTCGGACCCAGGGCGGTACTCGTTTGTGGCGCGGTCGCGCGATGCCGTTGAGATGGTCGGACAACGAGTTGTCATAAAATTGGGATCCCATTTCGGTCATGCCGTACTCGTTGACGATGTGCGTTTGGGGGACCCCCAGCGCTTCTTCAAAACGACGGTAGAGTTCGGGTTTTGAAAGATCGATCTTCCGACCCTTCAATCCGCCGGTGTCCATGATCCGACTGCCCGGCGGCAATCGAAAGGACGCGCGTCGCGCCTGACAATAATCCAAGAATTGGTGAAACGCAAGCGTAACCCCGGACAGCAGCACCGGCCTGTTTTGTTCACAGGTCTCTCTCAGCGATCGAAAGAGCCCTTCGAGGTCGAGGCCCGCGTCGCTTATAAAATAGACCGAGTCAGGTCCCCCGTATTCCTGCCGGACGACCTCCATCATATGGGCCAACGAAGAGTGAGGCCAGACCTCCGGAGAGCCCGTCAGGATAAGCATTCGGAGTTCGACAAGATCCGGCAGCAGGTGGACTGTAAAATTAGGAAGAATCGATGCACGATAGATATCCAATCTCGGGATCAAGTGCCGTCCGCGTTTGGTCGGGCCCTGCGATGTGCCGCTGGTGAAAAAAACCTTCTCGGGACGATCGCAGGCGAGATCGAGTTCTTTGAATGCGGCGGTGGGAACAGCCGGAATTTCGCGCCAGGATCCCACCCTGTCCGGCGTTTGATTCTTGGCCTCACAGTATCGCCGGTAAGAAGGATTGCGCTCGTATTGAAACGCAAACACACGGAGGGCCAATGTGTCAAATCGTCCCTCGACAGGGTGCCGGATAAAATCCAGAACTTCTTCGTAAATGACGTCTGTTTTCCTGTTCATGGCGATGAGGCCTTATTATACGCCGGAGTGGCAAGGGTGGCAACTGAGGATTCGACGCATTTCTTGTTGACTAAGGGACGGAATCTGATTTATAGTAACTAGGTTGTGGGAGAAGGAAAAAAATGGGTGGGCCGGGCCTTTATAAAGCTGGGTCTTTATAAAAATGCAGAATAGGTCTTTTGGCTCATTGACGAATGCAGTGAATTTCGATAGGATAAACACAAATTTCCAGGGTTTTCCGAAGTAAATCCATCGTAGAAGGAGGCGGGCAATGAGTTTAGATTATGTCAAGGCGACACCCGGTTTTGAGAAATACATGCCGAAGGATTACCGAGACCTGATCGAACACGGTCCGTTCGGAAAAAAGGTCTCTGTCTCCCAGGTTGGAACGTTCAAAGAAGTTCTTGAAGAGCATCCGATGTGCGCGGGTTGCGCCATGACCCTCTTCATCCGTCTTTCCCTCATCGCCTTGCCCAATCCGGAGGACACCATTACGGTCGGCACCGCCGGTTGCGGTCGCCTGGCCCTCTCTCAGGCCGCTATCCCGTTTGTGTACGGAAATTACGGCGACACCAACGCCGTGGCCTCGGGGCTAAAACGCGGCTTGATGACGCGATTTCCGAATAAGGCCAAAGACGTGGTCGTGATGGCCGGAGATGGCGGGCTGGCCGATATCGGGTTCTCCATGCTGATGCATTCCTGGTTCCGGAAGGAAAAATTCACAACCATCATGCTGGATAACGAAGTCTACGGGAACACCGGGGGCCAGGAAAGCGGAATGACCAATATCGGTTCGGTCCTGAAGATGGCCCCGCTGGGCAAGAAGTTCGAAAAGATCGATATGCCGGATCTGGCCAAGACGGCCGGCTGCGCCTATGTGGCGGTCGTCGTGCCCAACAATCCCCGTCGGGTGGAACAGGCCATCAAGAAAGCGGTCCTGATCGCCCGGGAGGTCGGACCGACCTATATCCAGGCCTATACCTCCTGCAACATCGAGTATGCCATCCCCACCGACAAAGTCATGGAGGACGCGAAAAACGTCGAGAACGACCGGTATCAATTCAAGGAGTTTATCACCGACGAAGCCAAGGAATATCTGGCCGAGAAATGGGGCTATAAGGAGTACGCCAAGAAAGCCATCCAAACCACGGAGGTGGCGAAATGAGATTCAACATCCGGATGGCGGGAGTCGGTGGCCAGGGCGTCGTGACCGCGTCTCACGTCTTTTCGACCGCCGTGATCAATGCCGGCGGCGAGAGCACGATCGTTCCGTTCTACGGATCCGAAAAGCGCATGGCCCCGGTCGAATCGTATGTTCGCGTCTCCAGCGAGAAGATCTACGAGATCGGGGAGATCATGTTTCCCCACATCATCATGGTGTTCCATCCCCAGGTCATCACCCACGGCAAGTCTTACACCATGCCGTTTCATTTCGGAATCAAAGACGGGGGAACAATTCTGGTCAACTCCAAAGAAGAAATTCCCTTGCCCGGCGATGAAATGGCCGATCTCGTAGGCCGGGGTGTTCAGTTCCGTTATCTCGCAGCGACCCAGATGGCGCTCGATGTCGCGGGGACGGACTTGGCCACCAACATGGCGATGGTCGGAGCGATCTCCGGCATCACCGGCCTCACGACACGGGAGGCCGTGGCCCAGGCGGTCAAGGAACGGTTTCTGGGAAAAGGGTTCGTCGTCTCGGGCGGCACCGCCTCGCTGGACTCGGTCGTCGAACGGAAATTCAAGCACAAACAGGAATTGCTCGAGAAAAACATCGCTGCCGTAAACGCCGCCTGGGATTATGCCGAAGCCCACAACTGGCAGATGGGCAAGCAGGCGGCCAAGGAGGTTCCGGCCCAGTCCGGACGGAAATAACCCGAACCCCATACAAGGAGCCTCATGTATCTTGTCGCGAATATCGATCCGGGAATCTGCGGCGCCACCAGTTGTACGCTGTGCACCCAGTTCTGCCCCGAAGCCAATACGATTCAGTACGATAAAGTCCGGAAGACCGCCTTCGTTGCGGTGGACCGGTGCAAAGGATGCGCGCAATGCGTCTGGGTCTGCGACAACATGGCGAAGCATCACGCCATCAAGATGGTGATGATCGACCAACTTCCGGAGGAGTTTACCTCCAAAAACACCCGGACCATGTCGTACGAGCAGGAAGATCTTAAACCCTCACCCATCAATAAATAAAATTTAAGAGCGAGCGGGGACCCATGTACTTAAAAAAAGAGCACCTTCTGACAAAAGACGAATCCTATGTGTTGAAACCCGGTCCGGAGGGCTACGTTCCCCCCGCGGCCGCGTCCATGGGGATCGAGTTGCCGGACCCGGGCGAGGGTCTGGTTTACGGTCGCAAGGTGAATGAAGATGCCGTGATGGAAGAGATCGCGAGGCAGATGCTGACCCGGAAAAACCCGACGATATTCCCGGGGCCGCTGGTTTTGTGGGCCTGGAATGAGCATGCCGTGATCAAGGGACAGGCCGTCCTCGAGCTTGCGAGCGAGATCCCGGGCGTGATGATCATCCCGATGCCGGATTACCGTCCTAAATACCCCAAGATCGAACCGGAGGAAGAAATCAATCCCAATCATCCCAACTTAACGATCTGGCACAACAAGATCGAGGTCTGCATCTTCATCGGCGTGCATTGTCATTATGCCAACCTGACACTGAAGATGATCCGCGCCGGGACCAACTGTCTGACGGCGGCGGTCTGCGCCGAACAGGGGCATGAGGACGCGATGCTGACGATTCGGGATTCGGAAGAAAACAAGATCCGGCGGCTGGGCCAGGTGATCCGGAAAGTGCGCGAGTCCATGGGGATCCCTGCCCCGGCCCGTCCTCCCTACGGGGGCGGAAAACGCGAAATCGTAACGGCGGAGGAATGGGCCAAGATCCGTGAACAGGGGCTGGCGATGTCAATGGCGGGCGCGCCGAAGGGAATGCCGCTTCGCGAAGGCCAGATGCCCCGCGTTTAAAATGGGGAGGAGACGATGAGCGAATCAAGCGAGACCGAGCAGAAAACGAATCCTCAGGGAGACCCGATCACCTCGGCGGCCGTCAAAACCGAACCCGGAAAAGACCCGCATGCCGAGGCCAAAAAGCAACGGGTCGTCACGCCGGAATATCTGTTTTTCGAGGCCCCGCGCGAGCGCGTCTTCATCACCGGTTCGGAGGCCGGAAAAGAAGCGATCCGTCGGGCCAACGTGGATTTCTCGGTAGCCTATCCGATCACGCCCCAAAGCGAGACGATGCAGTTGATCGGTGTCCTGTACGGCGAAGGGTACGTCAAGGAATACTATCGCGGCGAAGAAGAATACGGGGTGATGTCGGCCATGGCCGGGGCTTCCCGCGCCGGAGTTCGCTGTTTCACGGCCACCGCCGGACCGGGCACCCTGCGCGGAATCGAGGCGATCGCTTCCTGGCCGGGCCATCGTCTTCCGGCCGTCGCGATCTTTACCTGTCGCGTGGTCAACGCCCCGCTCGCGATTCAGCCGGATAATATCGAAATTTCCTATCTATTGAACACCGGGATGATCCTGTTCCATGCCGAGAACCAACAGGACGTGTTCGATTTCATCCTAAAGTCGTTTATCATTTCGGAAATGAACGACGTGACGCTTCCGGTGGGCATTGCCTACGACGGCTTTTTCGTCACCCATGCCCGCGGTTACGTCATGATGCCCCCCAAGGATATTAAGCTTCCTCCCCGCGAGGCGTATCACGGGGCGGTCCCGGTTCTGGACGCCGAAAATCCCCCGGCCCGACTTTCCCGCGACGCCCCGGTCCAAAAAAGCAATTTCATGTCGTACAACATTCATGCCGTCTGGCAGCAGGAAGTCTGGGCGGCGCAGGAGCGTGCGAAAAAATATATCCGCCGGTATATGGACGGGCTGCTCGAAGTGAACAATCCGGACGCGGACATTTTCCTCGTGGCCTCGGGTTCGGCCGCGGCGCAGTCCCGTGAGGCCGTTCGGCTTCTGGAAGAACAGGGAGTCCATACCGGTTTGATCAAGCTCCGGTCCTTGCGGCCGTTCCCGACCTTGGAGCTCCAGGAAGCCTGCCGGAACGCCAAGCTGATCGTGATCCCGGAGTTCAATTACCCCGGTTGGATGGCCCGGGAGGTTTCGACCGCACTGTACGGCGAATGCCATGCCAAAATGATAGCCGGTCCCCGGGTATTCGGCGGGATGACGATGCCGGTCGAATTGATCGTCGAGCGTGTTCTCGGCGGCCTGCGCCAGGTGGACCCGAAGCGGGTTCCGGTGGGGGTGAATGTCGGCGGAGCGCCATCGATCGAGACCGCGAAGCTGGTTTCCAAGGAAGATGTGACCCGATTCATGCAGAATATTTAGCAGGTTTGTGTTCATAGTCAAACAACAAGGCCCTCGGATCATCCGGAGGGCCTTGTTTATTCCGTCGGATTAATTGGAGAGCGCATGACGATGATCGCGAAGACAAACCGGTGGGACGGTCCGCTTGTCCTGGAAACGGACCTGAAAACCCTGGGTCCCAAAAAGCAGGGGAAAGTACGGGATATTTACGATCTGGGAAACGCGCTCCTTCTGGTGGCGACGGACCGGATCTCGGCCTTCGACGTGGTCCTGCCGGATGGTATTCCCGGAAAAGGGTATGTGCTGACCCAGCTTTCGAAATTCTGGTTCGAGTGGTTCGCGTCGGCCGATAAAACCTTCTCGCATCATTTGATCACCGCCGACGTCGAGAAATTTCCGCAGTCCTGTCTGCGGTTTAAGGAAATCCTTTCCGGGCGCAGCATGCTCGTTCGGAAGGCCAAACCCCTTCCGGTCGAATGCATCGTTCGGGGATATCTATCCGGTTCGGGGTGGAAGGAATACCGGCAGGGAGGGACGATATGCGAGCTCCCGCTTCCGTCCGGATTACGGGAGTCCGAAAAACTCCCTGAAACAATTTTCACGCCGTCCACCAAGGCCGTCGAGGGACACGACATGAATATATCCTTCGAACGGATGAAGGAGGCGGTGGGGGAGAAGGTCGCGGAGGCGGCCAAATCCATGAGTTTGACCCTCTACAAGCGGGCCTCGGAGTTCGCGCGCAGCCGCGGAATCATCATCGCCGACACCAAGTTGGAGTTCGGCCTCGATCCGCGAACGGGGGGCCTCATGGTAATCGACGAGGTCCTGACCCCGGACTCCTCCCGGTTCTGGCCGGCGGACGGCTACGTTCCCGGAAGAGCTCAACCCAGTTTTGACAAACAATTCGTGCGCGACTATCTGGATTCCCTGCCGTGGGACCATCGTCCTCCGGCGCCGAGCCTGCCGAAAGAAGTGATCCAGAAGACGACCGACAAATACTTCGAGGCCCTGGACCGTTTAACCGACCGGAATTCATGAAACGGGGTTATCGAGGATTCGGATCCCGGACGACCTCGGGATTTTCGGGATCTTCCAAGTCTCCCCGGGCGATGTAGTCCGCCCAGATCAAGACCATATTCCCGCTGTCCCGGATGGCCCGGATTCCGTCCTTGAGGTGCTGGATCATCGAGGGGGTGGCGCCGTTGCGTTCGATTTCGTCCAGCTCGTTCGACAGCGTTCGATTCAGTTTTTCAAGGGCGCCGGCCACCTCGGCCAGTGCCTGTTTCATTTCGGGTGTCAACGGCGCCTCCGTTTCTTATTGGCCCGGGCCGCAGGACGGTTATTCATATGCTTCCGCCGGCATGGACTCGTTGAATTCAAAGTGACAGCTTTTGCAGTGGAGAAAGATCCGGCTGTCCCGAACGGTGAATGTGCAACGAAAATCCATCTCAGCCCCGCGCTTCGTACATTTTGGGCACACGGTATCCTTGAGCCAGGAAACGATGTCCGGATTGGATAGGCGGTAGAGATTGTTTTCGGAGCTGACGGGGAAGGAATATCGGCACCCGACGCAGACGGCGGTGTAGACATTCTCTCCATCCGGATTTTCCGATTTGATGCGGACGGAAAAGTCCTGTTTGCGACAGATCGGACAGGCCGCCTGGCCTAATTGGCGTTGTATGGTTTCCAGAGTGGGCATGTTTTTTTAACGATCCCAGTATAACAGACCCCGATCTTGCCGCGCAAGCGTTGGGAAGCCAAGGTGCATGATGAAGACTCCCTTACGCGCATACGTAATTATTTTTGGAAAAATATCCTGTTGACAAGGATGCGATGGACTAAATATACTTATAAGCTCCCTGGCGATGTTGCATTTACAAACCGGATCGTAAAATAAGCGAGGAGAAGGCATGACCACCCCAAAATCGAAAATTATTTATACGCACACGGATGAAGCACCGATGCTGGCGACCTATTCGTTGCTTCCGATCATCAACGCCTTTACAAAGGCCGCGGGTGTGGCCGTTGAATTAAGGGACATATCCCTGGCCGGTAGAATTATCGCCAATTTTCCCGAATTTCTGACGGACCGGGAAAAACAATCGGATGATCTGGCCGAGCTGGGGAAGCTGGCCCTGACACCGGGAGCCAATATCATCAAGCTCCCCAATATCAGCGCCTCGATTCCGCAGATGAAGGCGGCCATCAAGGAATTGCAGTCGCAGGGGTACAAGCTGCCTGATTATCCCGAAGATCCAAAAAATGACAAAGAGAAAGACATTAAGGCGCGCTACGACAAGATCAAGGGCAGCGCGGTCAATCCGGTATTGCGGGAAGGCAACTCGGATCGCCGGGCGCCCCTCTCGGTCAAACAGTACGCCAAAAAGCACCCGCACAAGATGGGGCCTTGGTCACCGAATTCCAAAACGCATGTCGCGCACATGACGCATGGTGATTTCCGTTCCAACGAAAAATCGGTGACGGTCACGGAGCCCACCGAGGCGCGCATCGAATTCGTGGGCCAGGACGGCAAGACCACGGTTCTGAAGGCCAAGACGCCCCTGAAGGCGGGCGAGGTCATCGATGCCACGTTCATGAGTCGCCGCGTCCTGCGGGAGTTCCTCGAGGCTCAGATCGAGGAAGCAAAGAAGCAAGGTGTATTGTTCTCCATCCACCTCAAAGCCACCATGATGAAGGTCTCCGATCCCAAGATCTTCGGGCACGCCGTTTCGGTCTTCTTCAAGGATGTGTTTGAAAAACACGCGGCCCTGTTCCAGAAGCTGGGGGTCGATCCCGACAACGGCTTGGGCGACCTCTATGCCAAGATCAAAACCTTGCCGGAGGATCAACGGGCCGCCGTCGAAGCGGACATTCAAGCGGTCTATAAGAAGCGGCCCGCGCTGGCGATGGTGAACTCCGATAAAGGCATCACGAATCTGCACGTGCCCAGCGACGTGATTATCGACGCCTCTATGCCCCCGGTGATTCGCGATTCCGGGCAGATGTGGGGGCCCGACGGCAAGCTCCACGATACCAAAGCGGTCATCCCCGACGGCAGTTATGCCCCGGTCTATGAGGAGGTCATCGAATTCTGTAAAAAACACGGCGCCTTCGATCCGAAAACCATGGGGAGCGTTCCCAACGTCGGTCTGATGGCGCAGGCGGCGGAGGAATACGGATCCCACGACAAGACCTTCAAATCCCCGGGCAACGGCACGATCCGTGTGGTCAACGGATCGGGACAGACCTTGCTGGAACACCGGGTGGAGGAAGGGGATATCTGGAGGATGTGCCAGGTCAAGGATGCCCCGATCCAGGACTGGGTCAAGCTGGCGGTCAACCGGGCCAAAGCCACCGGCGCCCCGGCCGTCTTCTGGTTGGATAAAAACCGGGCCCATGACGCGGAGCTGATCAAGAAGGTCAATCGTTACCTGCCCGATCACGATACGAAAGGCCTCGACATCCGGATCATGTCCCCGGCGGAGGCCACGCGGTTTTCGCTGCAACGGATGAAAGAGGGGAAGGATACGATTTCCGTTACGGGGAACGTTTTGCGGGATTACCTGACCGACCTTTTCCCGATCCTCGAAATCGGAACCAGCGCAAAAATGCTTTCGATCGTCCCCCTGCTCAACGGAGGGGGCCTGTTCGAGACCGGGGCCGGGGGTTCCGCGCCCAAACATGTGCAACAGTTTCAGCAGGAAGGGTACCTACGCTGGGATTCCCTCGGAGAATTCCTGGCCCTGGCCGCCTCCTTGGAACATCTGGGCAAAACATCCAACAATGCGACCGCGAAGATTCTGGCGGATACACTCGACCGGGCCAACGCGAAGTTCCTGGAAAGCAACAAATCACCGGCACGGAAGGTGGGCGAGATCGATAACCGCGGGAGCCATTTTTATCTTGCCTTGTATTGGGCGCAAGCCCTGGCCGAGCAGACCGAAGACAAAAATCTTCAGGCCCGCTTTGCCAAGGTCGCCCAGCAGCTTGAACAGAATGAGGCCAGGATTGCCGCCGAATTGATCGGCGCCCAAGGGAAACCGGTTGATCTGGGGGGCTATTACCATCCGAATAGGGAAAAGGCGACGAAGGCGATGCGTCCGAGCCCGACGTTGAATTCGATCGTAGACGCGATCGCGTAAAAGGAAAAAATAAATCCAGGACCGTTTTAAGTCAAAGCCTGAGACAGAACGAGTGTCCTGTCTCGGGCTTTGCTTTTCCCCGCGTCCCCTTAAAAGGGAACCGGTAATTTGAATTATAAAGATGAGAGCGGGTCGGAAAATTCTAGACGGCTTCGCCCGAAAAGGCGGGTTCTTAATTTTGACCCTAGGATTCGCAAGCATCGCCGTCTTGGGCGTCCTCGATTATGCAACGGGCTATGAGTTCTCATTTTCGCTGTTTTACCTGATCCCCGTCTCCTTTGTCGCATGGTACCAAGGCCATCGGGCCGCCCTGGCGACGGCTTTATTAAGCGCCGTAACATGGGATCTGGCAAACACGCTGGCAGGCCAGACTTATTCCAATCCGGCCATCACCCTTTGGAACGGCGCGAGCCGGCTCGGCTTTTTTGTCATTGTCACATTCCTCATCTCGAGATTGAAAAAAGAACTGGATCGTGAACGGGAACTGTCCCGAACCGATCATTTGACGGGGGTGGGCAATAGCCGGGGCTTCTACGACATGGCGGCCGTCGAGATCCTCAGGGCGGAAAGACACCGGCATCCATTTTCCATTTGCTACATCGATCTGGACAATTTCAAGGTCATCAACGACCAACACGGGCACAGCGTCGGCAACGCCGTCCTTCGAACCGTCGCCGTAACGCTGGGGGAGAACCTGCGGAAAATCGACCTGGTCGCCCGGCTGGGCGGTGACGAGTTTGTGGTCCTCTTTCCTGAAACGGACCCGGATTCGGCCCGCCCGGCGGTTGAAAAAATCCAACGCCTGCTCTTGAACGCCATGGAACATCACCGATGGCCGGTGAGCTTCAGCGTGGGAGTGGTGACCTATATATCTCCGCCACGGTCGGTCGACGAAATGATTCGGCGGGCGGATCATACCATGTACGAGGTGAAGAACGCGGGGAAAAATGCGGTCCGATTTTCCATCGGTCCGGAGGAAGCCGGGTTATTAAAGACCGACCGGGCGGACCGGGATAATCCGCTGATGAATGAAACAAGTTGAAAATCCAATCCGAACCGGGTACTCTAACCCCGTCCCGTCAATCTTCTCAATCGCTTCCAACACAAGGAGGGTTTACCATGCCGACCTATGTTTTGCTCAGCACATTGACCGATCAGGGCCGCAAAACCATCAAGGCCAAACCCAGTCGCATCAATCAGGTGAACAAGGAGATCGAGTCCATGGGGGCCAAGGTGATCGCGCAGTACGCTCTTTTGGGCCCGTATGACTTCGTAAACATCATCGAGGCCAAGGACAACAAGGCCATCGCCAAGATCTCGGTGGAACTGGGTTCCAGAGGTTCCGTTCAATTCCTGACGATGCCGGCGATTCCGATCGATGAGTTTATCGCATCCCTCAAATAGCATCTGCGCAACGGGATGGGACTTGATCGGGCGCGGTCTTAGGACGGGCCGTATCCTGGCCGCCGCTTACGCCGGACTCCTCATGGTCGGCTGCGCGTCGTTTCAGCCCGCGTCGTATACGCTGCAGGACGGCGAAATCTTTATCGCGCCCCGTCCTCAATTCTTCAATGTCGCCGTGGCGGGACTGGAAGACCGACGATCTCCGGAAGAGAGAAACTGGGCCGCCCAACAGAAGCTGCCGGCCAACCTCACCGAAATTGTGACCGAGCAAATGGTTCGACATCTTCGGGCCTCCCGGGTCTTCCGGCAAATCCAGGGCCTGTCCGAACCGTTTAACCCGTCTTCATCCGATGGGATCCGTAAACTCGGATCGCAGGGTATCGACGCGGTCTTGTTTGGAGACTTGGTTCATTTCTACGGCCAAAGCGGTCCGGACCGTCGAATCGAGGGGAAGGTAGGGTTTGCCAACCTGAAACTGATCAGCACCCGGACCGGAAAACCTCTCTGGGAAGGAGAGGCGGACAAGTTTCTGCTCCGGCAGGAAAAAAATCCGGGCCCGGCAACGGATTACGCCACCGAAGCGCTTCGCGGGGCGGTCAATCAATTGGCCATCCAACTCTCGGACCGGTCTTTTCCCCGTTCAATCCTTTATGCCTCCGATCAGCCTGAGACGCGGTATTGGCGTGTCGGAGTGTTATTGCCCGAGGATGCCCGGCCCCCGGAAGAAAGGAGCACAGAAGCGCGATTTCTCCTGGGCGATCGGAATTACCCGCTGTACAACGATCCGGCTAAAGGAACCGATACGCTCAACGAAGTTCCGAACCAATGGGCGGAGAAACTTCAAGAGGCAGGAATCTTCCGGGAGGTCGTCGGCATTCATCACACGGGGGGAAAATCCGAGGATTTGAGGGCGTGGTCGGATCAGGGCCTGGATGCCGTCTTGGCGAGCCGCTTGACCCGCTTATTTGCCCTGGTGGTTCCTCCCCATAATGAGCAGCCCTTTCAAACTTTGAGCGGGGGCATGGCTTATCCTCGTGTCTTTAAGGCGACCGCGCTGACCCGGATCGAGGATGTTGAGTTGATCGAGACCCGGACCGGGAATGTGTTGTGGAAGGGAGAAGCGGAGGAGGGGATCGACCGGACAATAAAGTCCTGGGTGTCCCCGATGAAACTGGTTCAGGAATCTTTAGGGACTACGCTCGACCGTTTGGTGAAGCAATTGACGTTGGCGAAGCTTGGGCTTCCTGTTCCCGTGGTGGAAACACCACCGGTGAAGACTGCCCCTAAACCAGAACAACCCCAGGAGCTGGCCCCGATCGCCAAACCTATTGAAACCCCGACTCCAGAGGAAAAAACACCGGCCGATGTCTATTTCGATTTCAATAAATACCTCATTCGTGACGATATGCGTCCGATCCTGGAAGAAAACGCTCGCTGGCTGGAGGACCACCCGGGTGTCAAGGTTCGCATTGAAGGTCATTGCGATGATCGGGGGACGACGGAATACAACCTGGCGCTGGGGGAACGGCGTGCAAAGACGGTGCAGAAAATACTCAAGGTGTATGGCATTGACGAGGCCAGGCTTTCAGTCATAAGTTATGGAGAGGAACATCCGGTATGCACGGATCATAACGAAGATTGTTATGCAAAAAACCGCCGGGTCCATCTCGAAATTCAATGAGGAATCGGGGTTGGACCGCAGTCGGTTAAACGGCTGGGTCTAAAGACCTATCCGGTTCCTAACCCATAGGTCTTTTTTTCTGTTGAGCAAACACATAAAACTGGTTATAATAAATCACTTTTTCTGTGGATACCGATAGTTCCGACCCAATCGATTAGGATACCCAAGAAGGTGAAAGGGCAAGGAGACGATACATGGCAAAGGTGCTTGAAGGCCCGGGAATGGGCTTGCTTAAGAAATGGGGGATGACTGTTCCCGGGTATATTGTCGTCACCTCCCCGGAACAACTCGATCAGGCGGCAACCGCTGAGAACTGGATCAAAGGATCCCGTCTTGTCGTAAAGGCACATGAAGCGATCGGATCCCGGATGAAACTGGGCCTGGTGAAGGTGGATCTGGATTGGCCGGCGGCCAAACAGGCGGTCAAGGAAATGCTTGGAAAGACTCTTGGCGGCGGGATGAGCGTCTCTCAGGTCATCGTCTCCGAATTGATTCTCCATAAAGAAGAATATTATATTTCGGTCAAATCGACCCGGGAAGGGGCCGAACTGTTATTGGCCAATGTGGGCGGAATCGAAATCGAATCGAATTGGGAGAAGGTCCAGAAACTTCCGGTTCCGGTCGGGGAGATCCCTTCCAAAGAAGCGCTGGCGGATCTGGCCAAACGGGCCGGGTTCGGCAAGGATCTGGCCGTAAAAGTGGCCGAGTTCGCGGCCAAGCTTTATCAATGCTACGACAACGAAGACGCTCAATATCTTGAGATCAATCCCCTCGTTCTGCGTTCAAACAATCCAGAGCTGGTAGCGCTGGATGCGGTGACCTTGGTGGACGCGGACGCCCGGTTTCGGCATCCGGACTGGAACTTTTCATTCGCGGCCGAATTCGGACGGCCTTATTCCGAGAACGAGCGGGCCGTCATGGAGGTGGATTCCAAGATCAAGGGCTCGGTCAAATTCATCGAGATCCCGGGCGGAGATACGGCCTTGCTTCCGGCCGGGGGCGGCGCGAGCGTCTTTTACACCGACGCGGTCGTGGCCCTGAATGGAAAACCGGCGAATTACGCCGAGTACTCCGGCGACCCACCCGATTGGGCGGTCGAGGTCCTGACCGAAAAGGTCTGCTCGCTCCCCAATCTTAAGCGGATCATCGTCGGCGGCGCGATCGCCAATTTTACCAATGTAAAAAAGACCTTCGCCGGCATCATCGCCGGTTTCCGAAAAGCGAAGGCCGAGGGCAAACTCGACGGCGTCGAGATCTGGGTCCGCCGGGGGGGGCCGTTCGAAAAGGAGGGATTGGCGGCAATGAAGGCGCTTGAGTCGGAAGGGTTTCAAATTCATGTCTATGACCGATACACCCCGTTGACCGATATCGTGGACATGTCGTTGAAGAAAGAATCGATGACGAGCGGTTCATCCTCCCATAAGAAACCCGCTGCAAAGGCCTTGCGGGGAGAAAAATCCGGGGAGGCGCGACGATGAGCATCGTAGCCGATCGCGATACGCGCGTGGTGATCCAGGGGGGACCGGCCGGGGTCAATGCGGCCCGCCGGATGGCCGAATTCTGTCACCTGGCCAAGGCTCCGCTGACCGTTCAGGCCTTCGTCTTTCCTCCGGATGCCGGCAAGATCAACGAAGTTCCCTACGGCGGCGAGATCGTTTCGATTCCGGTTTATAAGAGCGTGGCCGAGGCGATCGCCGATCACCCGGAAATCAACACCAGCCTTGTTTATGTCGGGCCCGATCGGGCCTTCGGCGCGGCCCGCGAGGCATTGAACGTGGATGGGATCCGTCTGGTCTCGATGATCACGGAAGGGGTTCCCGAAAAGGACACCAAGCTTCTTTCGCGCGTGGCCCGGGAAAAAGGAAAGATCTTCAACGGGCCGTCCGCCATCGGGATCATCTCGGCCGGCGAATGCCGCCTCGGCGTGATCGGGGGCGCGTTCGACAATTTGGTTCTGAGCAAACTTTATCGGCCCGGCTCCTTTGGCGTGATTACAAAATCGGGCGGACTGTCGAACGAGATCATCTGGATCTGCAGCCAGTTCGCCGACGGCATCACGACCGCGATCGGAATCGGCGGGGACGCCTATCCGGGATCGGATTACGTGACCTACCTCGAGATGTTCGAGAAGGATCCGAAAACCCATGCCGTTGTGATTGTGGGCGAGATGGGCGGCGACCTGGAGGAGCGTGCCGCCGAATGGTACGCGGCCAAAAAGCGGCGGATCAAGCTGTTGGCGGTCATCTCGGGTTTCTGTCAGGAAGTGCTGCCGAAGGGAATGAAGTTCGGCCACGCCGGCGCGAAGGAAGGGATGAAGGGCGAGGGCAGCGCTCGGCACAAAGCGGACCGCCTTCGCGAGGCCGGGGCGATCGTGCCGTCCACTTTCGGAGGGCTGGGTCCGGCCATCAAGGAGGTCTATCAAGAACTGCTCGCAAAAGGGATGGTCAAGGAAGCCCCGGCCGTCGAGCCGGAGGCCCTGCCCAAACTTCCGAAGACGATCGAGGAGTCCCGAAAGAGCGGCGAGGTCCTGGTGGAGCCGCTCGTCAAAACCACGATCTCGGACGATCGCGGCGAGGAGCCGCTCTATTATGGTTATCCCGCCTCCGAGCTGATCAATAAAGGGTACCAAATTCCCCATGTCATCGGCCTGCTCTGGAATAAAAAACTGATCAGCCCGCAGGAGGCCGAGATCGTCAAGCGGATCATCATGCTGTCGGCCGATCACGGTCCGGCGGTGTCGGGGGCGCTCACGACGATCATCGCGGCCTGCGCCGGCATTTCGATGTCCCAGGCGGTGGCGGCCGGTCTGATCATGATCGGCCCCCGCTTCGGCGGAGCCGTCACGGACGCGGGGAAATGGTTCAAGTACGCCGTCGAGAACAAGCTTTCGGTCGACGACTTTTTAAGCTACATGAAATCCAATGTGGGGCCCGTTCCGGGGATTGGCCACAGGGTAAAAAGTGTAAAGAATCCGGATAGAAGGGTTAAAGAGCTCGTGAATTACGTGAAGAGTCAAAACCTTTTCACGCCGCACCTGGACTTTGCCCTGGAAGTGGAAAAGGTCACCACGGCCAAGAAAGACACCCTGATCCTGAATGTGGACGGGACGATCGCGGCCGTCCTCGTCGACCTCGGTTTCCCGGTTGAAAGCCTCAACGGATTTTTCATTACGGCCCGGACGATCGGTCTTATCGGACATTGGATCGATCAGAAACAGCAGGGGAGCCGCCTGATTCGATTGTTCGATTATCTGATCAACTACGCGGCCCCGAAAAAGAAAGAAGTCCCGCCGCTCAAATAGCGTCCCTTGAAAGGCGGTTTCCACCGATCGAGCCGACTCCTCAAACGGCTTGACTAGGGTTGAAGCGGCCCTTAGAATAAAGTTTCCGTATAATCATGAGGGAGGACCTTTCCATGTCGGTAGATTTCATCAAAAAACTGTACGCCTCCATGCCGGACAAGCTGGCCAAGGCCCGCAGGAAATTTGGCCGTCCGCTGACCCTGACCGAGAAAATACTGGTTTCCCACGCCGAGGATCTTGAGACGCAGGTCTGGGAGCGAGGCAAGGCCCAGCTTCTTTTGCGGCCGGACCGTGTTGCGATGCAGGACGCGACGGCCCAGATGGCGCTGCTCCAGTTCATTCAGGCCGGGAAGAAAAAAGTGGCCGTTTCCAGCACCGTTCATTGCGACCATCTCATCCGGGCCCAGAGCGGCGCGAAGGAAGACGTTCAACGGGCGATCGACGAGAACAAAGAAGTCTACAACTTTCTCCGCTCGGCCGCGCGAAAATTCGGAATCGGTTTCTGGAAACCCGGGGCGGGGATCATTCATCAGGTCGTTCTGGAGAATTACGCCTTTCCGGGCGCGCTTCTGATCGGGACGGACTCCCACACCCCGAACGGGGGCGGCCTCGGCATGCTGGCGATCGGCGTCGGCGGGGCGGATGCCGGCGAGGTAATGGCCGGGCTGCCGTGGGAGGTGCTCCATCCTAAACTGATCGGGGTCCGTCTGACGGGGCAGTTGCAAGGCTGGAGTTCCCCGAAGGACGTCATTTTGTATCTCTGCGGCCTGCTCACGGTGAAGGGCGGGACGAACAAGATCCTGGAATATTTCGGACCGGGCGCCGAGACGATCAGCTGCACCGGCAAGGGAACGATCACCAACATGGGCGCCGAGCTCGGGGCGACCACGTCTATCTTTCCGTTCGACGACAAAATGGCGGCCTATCTCAATCTGACCGAACGGGCCGAATGGGCCGATCTGGCGCAGGCCAACCGCGAGAGTCTGACGGCCGATCCCGAAGTTTTTAAATCCCCCGAAAAATATTACGACCAGATCGTCGAGATCAATCTGTCCGAACTGGAACCCCATGTCGTCGGTCCGCACACCCCGGACCTGGCCCGGCCTATCTCCAGGTTGATGTCCGAGGCGAAAGAGAAAAACTATCCGGTCCAGCTGAAGGCCGCGCTGATCGGGAGTTGCACGAACTCCTCGTACGAAGACATCTCCCGCTCCGCCCATATCGCGCAGCAGGGGCTCAAAGCCGGACTCAAGGCCCGGACGAGCTTCCTCGTCACGCCGGGCTCGGAGCGGATCTACCATACGATGATCCGCGACGGATTCATGAAGACCTTCGAAGAAATGGGCGCGACGGTCCTGGCCAACGCCTGCGGCCCCTGCATCGGGCAGTGGAAGCGGTCCGATATCCAGCCGAAAGAGTCGAATTCGATCATCAGCTCGTACAACCGCAATTTTCCCGGCCGCAACGACGGGAACGCCGAGACGCTGTCGTTTCTTTCGAGCCCCGAGATCGTGACGGCCATGGCCTTCGCGGGGACGCTGGACTTCAATCCCGTCACCGGCACGTTGACCGCAAAAGACGGGACGAAAATCAAATTCGAGCCGCCGCGGGGACAGGAGTTGCCGGCCAAGGGATTCGCGAAGGGTGAAGAAGGGTATGAGGCCCCGGCCGAGAACGGCGACGCGCTTCAGGTGGAAATCCCGCCCACGAGTGATCGGCTTCAGCTCCTCAAGCCTTTTCCGCGCTGGGACGGGAAGGATTTCGCGAAGCTTCCAATTCTGATCAAGGCCAAGGGAAAATGCACCACCGATCACATCTCGCCCGCCGGGCCCTGGCTCAAATACCGCGGCCATCTGGACAAGATCAGCGACAACATGTTTCTCGGCGCGAACAACGCGTTCGCCACCGAGGCCGGCAAGGGAACGGATGTCCTGACGGGCGAACCCAATCTGACGATCGCCGCGATCGCCCGGAGATACAAGGCCAAGGGGATCGGCTCGATCGTGATCGGCGATGAAAACTACGGCGAGGGATCGAGCCGCGAGCATGCCGCGATGTCCCCGAGGTTTCTGGGCGTCCTGGCCGTGCTGGTCAAGAGTTTCGCGCGGATTCACGAGACCAACCTGAAGAAACAGGGGATTCTTCCGCTGACCTTTGCCGATCCGAAGGACTATGACAAATTCGAGCCGAAGGACCGTATCAGCGTCCTTGGTTTGTCCGGTCTCGCTCCGGGAAAACCGGTCGAGGTGGTCATCCACAAAACGGATGGAAAAGAATTGAAGATCGAGGCCAACCACAGCCTGACCCAGCAGCAGATCGGATGGTTTGAGGCCGGTTCGGCATTAAATGCTTTAAACTGACCCGCAAACCCCCGGGGTGTGCGGGTGAAAGTCCATCCAAGCGGAAGGGATAATGACGGAACGCGTTGACGAAAGCTCAATCGGCGCTCATGGCCGCACCATCACGGTCGAAATCATGGGCCGGCCGTATTCCGTGCCGGAGGGTCTGACCATGCTGCGCGCGATGTGGTACACCGGCCATGAGGTCGTCCGCGGCGCGGGATGCCTCGGGGGCTTCTGCGGCGCCTGCGCCGTCACGTACCGGACCCGGGACGACGTCCGTCTGCGCAACGGCCTGGCCTGTCAAACGGTCGTCGAGGACGGGATGTCCTTCTACCTGAATTTCTCCTACTACCCGGGCCGCAAGGCGCTTTACGACCTCGAACAGCTTCAGGATCCCAAACAGGACCTTTTCAAGATCTATCCCGAGGCGACGCTTTGCCGGAATTGCAACGCCTGCACCGAGGCCTGCCCTCAGGGGATCGACGTCCGGGACGGCGTCTGGAAATCGGTCTTCGGCGATTTCGAAAAAGTTTCGGAAATGTTCATGGACTGCGTGATGTGCGGCCAGTGCATTCCGGTCTGCATCGCCGATATCGCACCCAATTATGTCGCTCTTTATGCCAGCCGGATGCAGGGGGCCCGACTGACCAAGCCTCCGGAAAACCTTTCCAAGCGGGTCGGGGAGATCGAATCGGGGAAGTACGCCTCGGAATGGAAGCGGATCCTCTCGATGAATGAAGAGGACCTCAAAGCGGCCGCTCAACCCAAAAAATAAAGGTGAGCAAGTTCGATGACCGATATCATCAACGAATCAAAGGATCGGGTTCTCCACGGACGCGATGAGCGCCGAAAACTGACAATCCCCAGCCAGTCGGCGGAGGAACGGGACCGGCTCGTCCATGCGTTTCACCCGGATTATAAGAAAGAAGAGTACCATCGCATTCGAATCGGTCCCAACGCGGGCGAACGGACGGTCCGGGAAGTGGCCGAACTTCTGGAATCGGACAGCGCGCTTCCGGACCATCTGGACCTGACCCCCCAATATCGGGTCGATGTGCTCGTCGTCGGCGGCGGCGGGGCCGGGGCCACCGCGGCCCTGACGGCCAAGGCTCAAGGCGCGGACGTGATGCTTGTGACCAAGCTGCGCCTGGGCGATTCCAACACCGTGATGGCTCAAGGGGGGATGCAGGTCGCGATCACGGACGACGATTCGCCAGTCACCCATTTCTTTGATACGCTTCGCGGCGGGCATCACAAAAACGATCCTAACCTGCTCAAGGTCCTGGTGGATGAAGGCCCGAAGGCCGCCCAGTGGTTGATCCAACTCGGGGTGTTGTTCGACCGGGACGAAAAGGGAAATCTCAAGACGAAGAAGGGGGGCGGCAGCACGCAGCCCCGCTTGTTGACCTGCAGCGACTATACCGGTTTGGAAATCATGCGGGTTCTGAAAGACGAGGTTCTGAACCGACAGATTCCCGTTCTGGAATTCTCCCCCGTGGTGGAGCTGCTCTCGGATGCGGATGGAAACTGCACCGGCGCGGTGCTCAAGAACATGGACAACGGCCAACTCATCGTGGTCTCGGCCAAATCGGTCATTCTGGCGACCGGCGGAAGCGGACGGCTTCACATCGAGGGTTTTCCGACCAGCAATCATTTTGGCGCAACGGGAGACGCGCTCGTCCTGGCTTACCGGCTCGGCGCACGGCTCAGCCACATGGATACGTTCCAGTACCATCCCACGGGCTCGGTTTATCCGGAACAGTTGGCCGGCGCCTTGGTGACGGAGGGGATCCGCTCCGATGGAGGGCATCTCGTGAACTGCGACGGTCGCCGCTTTATCAACGAGCTGGACACCCGGGACGTCGTGGCCGCGGCCATCATACGGGAATGCGCCGAGGGACGGGGGGTGAAGACCCCGGCCGGACGCGTGGGGGTCTGGCTGGACGTGCCGATGATCGATCTGCTCATGGGCGAGGGTAGCATCACGAAGCGGTTTCCGGCCATGGTGCGGCAGTTCCAGCGCTACGGAATCGATATCCGGAAAGACCCGGTCCTGGTTTATCCCACCTTGCATTATCAGAACGGCGGGGTCGCGATTGATGTGGACGCCCAGTCCCAGGTCAAGGGGTTGTTCGTCGCCGGTGAAGCCTCCGGCGGATTGCACGGCCGCAATCGTCTGATGGGCAATTCGCTCCTCGACCTGATCGTCTTTGGGAAGCGGGCGGGCCTGGCCGCTGGGCAGCGTGCCAAAAAGACGCCGGCCGGAACCCTGACGCTATCCCATGTGAGGCGATTCCGCCGCGAACTTGAAAAAAACAATATCCGTCCGACCCGGGTGGCCCCGATCCTCCTTCCCGATTACGTCCGCCGAGAAGAAGCCGCCCCGGCGGTTCCGTCCAGACAATAACCCAGCCGATATTGACGCATCCAATCCCATTTACGTAAAATATCGTCATGTCTCTTCTCCGATGGATCCGATCGGCCAATTTTGTCTCCATCCCGGTCCTTCTCCCGGTGATCCTCCTTTCGGGCTGCACATCGGGCCCTCCCGAAACGCCGCTGCCGCTTCCTCCGGCTCGTCAGGCGCGGGATGACGGACGATTTAAAGATGTTCAGTTCATCACGGCGAAGGACGGGCGCGAGATGGTGCTGATCCCCGAGGGTCCCTTTCCGCGGGGATCCCGGCGGCTGGGCGGGGAGGGCGAACAGCCTGTCCGGGAAGTGACGGTCGGCGCATTTTATATGGATTTGTTCGAAGTGACCAATGAGGAATACGGCCGCTTCGTGGCCGAGACCGGACACAAAAAACCGGACATCATGGTTTTTTACAAAGACCTGCGTCTCCTGACGGAGCCGAGGCAGCCGGTCGTCGGAGTGGACTGGGACGACGCACAGGCCTATTGCCAGAAGGCCGGGAAGCGGCTTCCCACGGAAGCCGAATGGGAAAAGGCGGCCCACGGCCCGGTCGAGATGGATTGGCCTTGGGGGCCGAGCTTCGTTAAATGGGCGGCCAACGTGGATGGGGATGAGGACGGATATCGGTACACGGCCCCGGTCGGGAGCTATGAAAGCGGCCGGAGTCCTTACGGCCTGTATGACATGGCCGGCAACGTCTCCGAATGGGTTTCGGACTGGTACAGCTCAACGTATTATCGGGACGGACCCACCGCCATGCCGACCGGGGCCGATTCCGGCGATATGCGGGTTCACCGGGGAGGATCCTGGAACGATCCGATTTCGGACAGCCGTTCGACGAAGCGGTTCCAGGTCTTTCCTTACCGGCGGGATGCAACGGTGGGATTTCGATGCGCCATGGACGTACCCGTTCCCAGCGTGCCGGCGCGGAAAGGCGAATAGTTGACCGAGGGCGGCGATATCTGGAAGGGGATTTTGCTGCCCTCGTCTGGCCATCCCGTTTATGATGATTTAGGGTTTTCATCCCGCTCATTCATTCCTCCCTCATCGCATCTGGTCCAACAAAAATATTGACCCGCTAAAATTAGGACGCTATAATTTCGTTAAGTCAATCCTCCGGCGCGGGACGTCCCGCCCTTTATAAGACTTACACACAGTCCCATCCGCCGGACGGATAAATGAGGCCCGATGCTTCCTCCCGGTTCAATCATCCCTGGATCCCAGCAAGTCCAAGCCTGCCACCTAACTCATTTTCAAGGATTAATGGATTATTTTATCCAACGAACAAGGGGGAGCCTGTCTTCTCTTTTCTAATTTCAATCCATGTCTCGAGGAGGGTTTCCATGGCGAAAGGGAAGAATACTGTACCGGAGAAAAAAATCCAATCGCAAAAACGCGGTTACGGATGGGTGCCCGATCTCCCGGATCGTCGCGATCTGCTTTACAGCGCGATTCGGATGGCGCCGGTGGTCCTCCCCCCCACGGTCGATCTGCGACATCTTTGCTCCTCCGTTGAAAACCAGGGGGCCTTGGGCAGCTGTACCGGGAACGCCCTGGCGGGCGCGCTGGAGTTCTTAGAGAAGAAGGACAAAATTCCCTTTATAAACCTGAGCCGTCTTTTCATCTATTACAACGAGAGAGTAATCGAGCATTCGACCCGATCGGATTCCGGGGCGATGATCCGGGACGGAATCAAGACGCTCATAAAGCAAGGGGTCTGCTCGGAGAAGAAATGGCCGTATCTTATTTCAAAGTTTGCCGTGAAGCCGGGTCCCCCATGCTATAAAGAGGCGAGGGATCACCAAATCACCTCCTACCACCGCCTGACCACCGTGAATGACATGCGGGCCTGTCTGGCGGAAGGCTTCCCGTTCGTTTTCGGTTTTACGGTTTACGAAAGCTTCGAATCCCCGGAGGCGGCCGCCACCGGGGTCGTGTCGATGCCGACATCGAGGGAGCGCGCCATCGGCGGACATGCGGTGCTCGCGGTGGGATACGACGATACGAAAAGAAGGCTCCTGGTTCGCAATTCGTGGGGCACCGACTGGGGCATGAAAGGGTATTTCACGCTGCCCTACGAATACGTCGCGGACCGGGATCTCTCGGATGATTTTTGGACCATTCGGCGTGGAGAGCATCTGTAGTGCTTCATTGGAAAATAGCGGGTCTAAGAAAAACCCGATCTGGAGAACGGGGTGATTATTTCCGTTTTTCCGGATGCCCGTGTCCGACGGCATAGACGATCGCGCCGGCCAGACTGCAGCCCGCGATCGTCAGGGCCATCGGGTATGCCGTTCCGTTATGGAACCAGCCGACCAACCCTCCGGCCAGCGCGCCGGCCGTGAACTGCATCATCCCCATCAGTGACGAAGCGCTCCCCGCATGATGACCGCTGGCCGACATGGCGATCGCGACGGCGTTGGGACTGATAAACCCGAGACTGGCGATGCACAGCCACAGCGGAATCAGGAAGACGACGAGGCTGGAACTGCCGGCCGCCGCCAGCAAAATCAACGCCGCCCCGACGTTTCCCGCGATCGCCCACCCCAAAATCGTCCTCGGTGACTGGCGTGAAAGCATCGCGCGATTGATCTGCGAGGCCGTGACCAGGCCCAGGGCGTTCAACCCGAAAAGAAGACCGAATTGCCTCGGGGTGACGCCGTGCAGTTCGATGAAGACAAAGGGCGAGTTCGCGATGTAACCGAACATCCCGGCCATGATCAGAGAAGCGGCCAGGGCGGGCGCGATAAAGCGACGGTTGACCATGAGGCGGGCGTAGGTGCGGAACACCCCGGCCAAATCATCCCGGCGGCGCGACTCGGCCGGAAGCGTTTCGCCCAGGCCGGCCCAGGAGGAGACAAGGGCCAGCAGGCCGAAGCCCGCCAGCGCCAGAAATATCGCGCGCCATCCGGCGATCGTCAGGATATAGCCACCGACCATCGGCGCAAGGATCGGCGCCAATCCCATCACCAGGATTAGCGTCGAGAAGACACGGGCGGACTCGCGTTCGTCGAAAAGATCACGCACAACTGCGCGGCTGATCACCATGCCGGCGCATCCACCGAGCGCCTGGACCAGGCGCAATGCGATCAGGCCGCCGATGGTCGGCACGAAGGGGGCGATCAATGATGCCACGACATAGATCGACACACCGGCCAGCAAAGGCCGTCGCCGGCCGTAGCGATCGGCGAGGGGGCCATAGATGGCCTGACCGAAAGCGAGACCGATGAAAAAGATGGACAGGGTCACCTGGACCCGGCCGGGATCGACCGAATAGGCTTTCGCCAGAATCGGGAAACTCGGGAGGTAGAGGTCGATCGAGAGCGGGGCGATCGCCGTCAGAGCGCCGAGCATCAGCACCATCCGGAGCATCGGAGTGGATGAGCGGACCGATATCGCGATGATATTTTCCTTCATGGGGCATCAATCCTATCCAAGTCGGCTGCACATTCACATCCGGGAGGGAACGGAACCGGAGGTCGGCCACTCGATCTTGCAGAAATCCGGCAGCGCGGAACATCGACCGTTTATCGCTCGGCTTGAACAGGAAACAGGGTTCGAGCCGCCATTTTTATTATAGATGATGGGTAAGATCGGTGGGAAGCGGAAAATTCAAGGGTCGACCCGTCCATAAAACCCAGTTGCTTTCAGGCCCTGTCCTCTGATAAAATTCCCTCCCGTTAAATTAATGATACAGGATGCCACCCGATGAACATCCACGAATTTCAGGCGAAACAGTTGTTTGCCCAGTACAACATCCCGGTGCCCCGGGGGAAAGGCGTCGCATCGGTCGAGGAGGCGAAGGCCTGGGCGGAGGAACTCCGGCCGGCCGTCTATGTCGTCAAGGCCCAGATCCATGCCGGCGGACGGGGAAAGGCCGGGGGAGTCAAATTGACCAAGGATCCGGCCCAGGTTGGAACGCTCGCACGTGAACTGTTGGGGAAGGTCCTTGTCACGCATCAGACCGGCCCGGAAGGCCGAAAGGTGCTACGCCTCTTGATCGAGGAAGGCGCCGATATTGCCAGCGAACTGTATTTGAGCCTTCTGGTGGATCGCGCCTCCGGCTGGCCCGTTTTTGTCGCCAGTCGCGCGGGGGGAATGGAGATCGAGGAAGTCGCGGCCCATTCGCCGGAGAAGATACTCAAGGGAGCGATCGACCCTTCTTCCGGGTTCCAGGCCTTTCACGGCCGAATGCTGGGCTTTCGGCTGGGTCTTGAAAAGGAAGTCCTGGGATCGTTCATCCAGATGCTGGGCCAACTCTACCGCCTCTTCATGGAAAAGGGGGCGTCCCTCATCGAAATCAATCCGCTCGTAATCACCCGGGACAAAAAACTGATCGCGCTGGACGCCAAGGTGACCTTTGACGACAATTCGCTCTTCAGGAACGACGACATCAAGGCGTTCAGGGATATCGGGGAAGAAGATCCCCTCGAGGTACAGGCCTCCCAATACGGTCTGAACTATGTGAAGCTGGACGGCGAGATCGGATGCATGGTGAACGGGGCCGGGCTCGCGATGGCCACGATGGACACAATCAAGCTGGCCGGATCTTTCCCGGCGAATTTTTTGGACGTCGGGGGCGGGGCTTCAAAAGAGACCGTAAAACAAGCCTTCACCATCTTGCTGTCCGATTCCCACGTGAAGGGGGTGTTTATCAATATCTTCGGGGGAATTGTGCGCTGCGAACGAATCGCCGGCGGAGTGATCGACGCGGCCAAAGAGGTCTCGATACGGGTTCCCCTCGTCGTGAGGCTGGAAGGGACAAACGCCGACGAGGCCCGGCAGATGCTGGCCGCATCCGGACTGAACCTCGTCGTGGTGCGGACGATGTGGGAGGGGGCCCAAAAGATCGTCAGCCTAATCCGGGGCTGATGTTTTTTCCGGGGTCGTGGAAACGGCTCGGACTGTCCGCTGTTTTAATCGGCGTGTCCTTCTTGGGGGGCTGCACCGTAAAACCCTCGCCCGTCAAAGAGTACAAGGTTCTGGCGAGCTTTGGAACGGGCGAAGGAACAATCGTCCGCGCGCTGAAAGTGGACGGGAACTTTCTTTGGGTCGGAACCTCGGTTGGAATCCTTAAGGTCAACCGTTATAGCGGCGCCCTTCTCAAAACCTATACCAAGGCCGACGGCCTGACGAGCAACTACATTTTTACGATCAACGTGGATCCCACGGGCACGCCGTGGTTTGGCACCGACGCCGGCGGACTACTCCGCCTCGATGGGGATCGTTGGAAGGCCTACGGCACTTCGGACGGTCTGGCGGATCCCTGGGTGTACGACATCGATTTCCACCCGGACGGCTCGATGTGGATCGGTACCTGGAACGGGGCCAATCGCTATGATCCTAAGGCTCCGGAAGGTGCGCGGTTTGCCACGTACAGCGTCAAGGATGGGCTGGTCAATAAATGGGTGTACAGTTTGGCGGTGGACCGGGACGGGTCGCTCTGGTTCGGCACCGAGGAAGGGGTGAATCGTTTTGACCCCCTCGCCCCGAAGGAAAGGGCCTGGATCACTTATACCCATAAGGACGGCTTGGGAGGGCCCAATGAGTTGGCCCTTGCGCGTAAGCAGACGGCCGGGGAGGCTCAGGAGGCCTTGGAGGGTCAGAGCGGTGTCGAATTGGCTCCGGGCCGGAGCTATGCCGGCCATTTTCATGACCTGAGCGTTCTGGACGAAAAGGGGAAGGAGACCTACAACGAAAATTATGTCTTCGCGATCCTGATCGACCCGCGGGGAAACAAATGGTTCGGGACCTGGGGCGGAGGGGTCAGCCGCTTCGACGGAACGCGCTGGACGAATTACACCACCAGGCAGGGACTGGCCGGAAACATTGTTTATGCCCTCGCGCGCGATCCATCGGGGGCGGTCTGGGCCGGGACCAACCACGGCCTGTCCCGTTTTGACGGAAGCGGATGGAGAAGTTATACACGAGCGGAGGGATTGCCCGGTGACGATGTTTATGCGATCGCGCCCTCTCCCGATGGATATGTGTGGATCGCCCAACGGGGCGGTGTCGTGCAACTTGGACCCAAACCGGTCGAAATAATGAAACAGGTGGAAATGAAATGAGCATTCTGGTCGGCAAAAACACGAAGGTGATCGTACAGGGGATCACGGGCCGGGAGGGATCTTTCCACGCCGCGGCCTGCCGGGAATACGGAACGAAAATCGTGGGCGGCGTCACCCCGGGGAAGGGGGGGACGATCTTCGAGGGCGTCCCCGTCTTCAATAGCGTGTTCGAAGCGGTCGAGGCGACGGGACCCGACGTCTCGATGATTTTCGTCCCCCCGGCCTTTGCGGCGGATGCCATCATGGAGGCGGCCGATGCGGGCGTCGGTCTCATCGTTTGCATCACGGAAGGCATCCCACTGGCCGACATGATCCGCGCGAGGCGTTTCCTCGACGGGAAACCGGTTAGGGGTATGGCGAGCCGTTCGGTTCGCCTGATCGGGCCCAATTGTCCCGGAATCATCACCCCGGAAGAATGTAAAATCGGTATCATGCCGGGTTTCATTCATAAAAAGGGGGGGGTGGGCGTGGTTTCGCGCAGCGGCACCTTGACCTATGAGGCGGTCTGGCAGTTGACCGGCTTGGGCTTGGGCCAGTCCACCTGCGTCGGGATCGGGGGCGATCCGGTCAACGGGACAAATTTCGTGGACGTTCTTGAGTTGTTTCAAAAAGACAAGGACACCGAGGCGATCGTCATCATCGGTGAAATCGGCGGCGACGCCGAAGAACGGGCCGCCGAATACATCAAGGCCGCCGGCACGAAACCGGTGGTCGGCTTTATCGCGGGCGTGACCGCCCCCCCCGGTCGTCGGATGGGTCATGCCGGGGCCATCATATCGGGCGGAAAGGGGACCGCCGCCCAAAAGATCGCCACGCTGGAGGAGGCCGGCGTAACCGTCGTCCAGAATCCGGCCGTGATCGGCGAGACCGTAAAAGGTCTTCTCAAAAAAGGCAAAGTCCGGCGAACGAAAACCGCCCGGCCGAAATCGAAAGCGCGCAAATAACCTCCATTTCCCGGAACGAGAGGCCCATGAACCCGGTTGGACGCCGATTCATCGGTTTGGTGATTGGATTGTTCTTGAGCGGGGGCGTGGCCTGGGCGGAGAACGTGCCGCTGATGACGGGAAAAGGACATTTGGGCGTCGGTCTTGAAGCGGAACTCTCCAGCCGGGACATGAAGCTGGACGGACAGAGCGAGCGCGAACGGATAACCCGGCAGGGTATTCAATTGACCTATGGCCTGATGGATCAGCTGGACCTTTACGCGACGGCCGGCCTGGGAAATATAACGTTCGAGGAGGCCAACCTGGACAGCCGTATGCGTCCGTATTTTGGAGTCGGTTTTCGGAGCTCCTTTCCTTTACAGGGCGGAAACTTTGCGGGTCTCTCGGCTCAGTATCAGTTCGGAAAGGTTTCAACGTTTGATGAAAATAACGTTTCGGTTCCGGTGGAGGACAATTGGACCGAGACGCAGGCCCGCCTGTTCCTCGGGACAAAAGATCTGCTCCGGGACCCCGAACCGGATCTCCGGGTCTACGCCG
>Ga0335084_10000221_pt1 | contig 44369 bp, 41 predicted proteins | sample Lox_Sample_44_FD_206721 | JGI IMG/M metagenome (GOLD analysis project Ga0335084, IMG submission 206721) | Soil microbial communities from Loxahatchee National Wildlife Refuge, Florida, United States - Lox_Sample_4.4 | ecosystem: Environmental > Terrestrial > Soil > Wetlands | place: USA...
GAGGATGTATCGCTTCCCGTCGGCCGGGTCGTTGCGGAGCACCGCGGTCGTGTCGGGCTCCTCGATTCCGGTCAAGTAGAAGAAGTCCGAGTCCTGCCGGTAGAGGTACTCGGTGTCGTTGGACATCAGCCGCTCGGGCGCCGAGCGCAGAACGGCGACCGACCGCGGCGGCAGCTTCGAGAGGAATCGCTCTCGGCGCGCGCGGAACGTCTCCGGCGAGTGCGACAACGGCGCGGAGTCGAGGCCCCGCAGAGGGAAGGCGAGCAGGAGGATGACCACCGAAAGGACGCCCCTCACCCCTGCCGCCCGCTCGCTTCGCGAGACGCGACCTTCGGTCGCGGCCGACGCTGAAGTCAAGCGCGGGGAGACCCCTCGCGCTCCCCCGCTCCCCGGGGAGAGGGTGTTTCGGCGCGGTCTCATCTTCACCTCTTCGAAATGAAGGCCCAGGGGGCCGGCTCGGTCCTCGGTTGCAGCGTCTGTGGCCGTATGACGGCGGCGATCCGGTTGCGATGTGTCTTGAGCAGGCGCCGAACCGGCACTCCCGACGCGGCTTCCTCCAGGATGTCGGCGCCCGACTCGTCCATCTTGGCCAGATACGCTTCCCAGACCGCCTCGGACAACGACATGCCTCGGAAGACGACGTGGCTCATCTGCTCGAACTCCCGCTGCAGGTAGGTGAGCTTCTCCCGCAGAGAATCCTCGTCGGCGAGCGCTTCGTCCTCGTAAGGGGTGTGCGGCTTCGGAATGAACGCATTGACCGAGGGTACGAGCTGCGCCACTCTCCCGAGCGCCCGGCCTTCCTCGACGGCGATCTCCCGAAGATCGGCGACCGTGCGGACGATGTCCTCGACATCGGCGTCCGTCTCGGTGGGAAGGCCCACTTGAAGGTAGAGCTTCAAACGGGTGAATCCGTGCGCGAACACCCGCCGCGCCTTCTCGCGAAGCATCTCGTCCGAGACCTTCTTGTTGATATGGAGCCGGAGACGCTCGTTTCCGGCCTCGGGCGCGATCGCGATCGCCTTCTCCCCCTGGCGCGCCAGAATCTCCAAGATCGGGTCCTCGATCGCGTCGATCTTGATCGAAGAGAGCGCGATGTGGTACCCGAGCTCGGAGAGCCCCCGGAGGATCGGTGTGATCTCGGGATGGTCGCAGACCGCCGTGGCGATCAGGCCGATCCGGGAAGTCGAGGGACGCGCCAGCCGCGCGACTTTCAGGATCGAATCCGCCGGATACTGCTTGATCGGCGCCATGGCGTAGGCGGCCCAGCAGAAGCGGCACATCTCGGTGCAGCCGCGCGAGATTTCGACGAGCAGCTTGTCCGCCAGCTCGGTGCGCGGCGTCAGGATCGTCGAGTGCGGAACCTCGAAGGAGGGGCCGATCTCGTTGCGGGACATGGGCTGCTGAATCACGACCCTCTGCCGGACGGCGCCCTCGGCCCGCAGCCCCTGCACCGTCGGCACGAAGAACCCCGGCAGACCGGCGGCCTCGCTCAGAAATTCTTCGCGCGACAGGCCCGATTGCGAAAGCTCGGCGATTCGGGGAACCAGGCGCTCTCCGTCACCCAGCGCGAACAAATCCACGAAGGCGGACAGCGCGGCGGGATTCATGCGCGCAATGTCTCCGCCCACGAGCAAGAGCGGGTGCCGCTCGTCGCGCTCCGTCCGGCGCACCGGGATCCCCGCGGCGGCGAGCGTCCTGACGATGTTGACGATGTCCATCTCCCACGAGAGCGACCACGCGAGCAGGCCGAACTCCGAAAGCGGCGTACCGGTTTCGAACGAGACGGCCGGCTGCCCCTCCTCGAAGAAGAAACGCTCGCAGACGAGGTCCGGCACCCGATTGAAGAGCCGGTAGACCCACTGGAAGCCGAGGTTCGACATGCCGACTTCGTAGGAGTTGGGGAAGCCGAGCGCGATGCGGTACGCCCCGAACCGGTTCGGGGCCTCGGTGAAACGCTCGAGGGCCGCGAGCTCTCGGTTCTTTGCGGTCGGGCGCATGCGCAGAACCGGCAATTATAGGCGCAGCGCGAAGGCCCAGTCCGCCACGTTGACGCCCGTTGGACCGGTCACGAACAGGTCCCCGAGCCGGCCGAAGAAGGCATCGGTCGTGTGGCGGTCGAGGGCTCGATCGGGGTCGAGTCGGCCGCGCCGGGCGCGTTCGACGGTGCGCCCATCCGCGAAGGCGCCGGCCCCGCGCGAGGTGCCGTCGCGGCCGTCGGATCCGGCCGCAAGCAGGTAGAGCCCCGTCTCGTCCTCGATCTCGAGCGCCGCGCCCAGGGCGAACTCGAGATTCCGGCCTCCCCGGCCGCGGGGCCTCGAAAGAGTCACCGTCGTCTCCCCCCCGGCGACGAGCGCCTGCCCCGGGTGCAGCCGGATCGCCCGCCGGGCGAATCGCTTTCCGGCCTCGCGCGCCTCTCCCGACATCCGACTCCGCGCCCGGGTTACCGAGAGTCCCTGGCGACGAGCCTCCGCTTCGGCCGCCGCAAGGCCGTCGGCGTTGACTCCGATGATCCGCACGAGGTCGCCGCGTCGGGCGCGGATCGTCGGGCCCGAGCCCACGACCGCGGCGCCCTCGCCCGGCACGTCGGAGAGAACGAGCGTCACCAGTTTGGCCGGGGTCGATGCGCCGAGGCGGCCCCCTTTGATCGCGGAGAGCCGCGTGCGCAACCGGTTGAGCTCCAGGATCGAAGCCCCGGAAGAGGCGAGCCTCGCGACGGCCCGCCTCTTCTGCGAGAGTGTCACGCCCCGGCGGGGCAACGCGAGCAACGACGATGTACCGCCCGACACGAGACAGAGGATGACGTCTTCCGGGCCGAAGCTCGAAAAGAACTCGAGGGCCCGCCTTGCGGCGGCCACACTCGACCGGTCGGGCTCGGGGTGGGCGGAAGAAAGGACCTCGACGCCGGGCAAGGAGAAGACGGGTCCGCCTTTCGGGAGAATCGCCAGCCCTCGGGAAAAGCGCCCACGGGCCCCTCGGATCATTCCGGAGGCCGCCTTTCCGACGGCAAAGGCTCCGACCTCCTGCGCAAGCCCAAGAATAAGTTCGACTTTCGCCTCGCCGAGCGCCGTCTCGACACGGTTCCGGGGGTCTGCGCCGGACAACGCCGCTCGGTACAGCTGGCGAAGCAGCCGCCGTCCTCCGCCCCCGTTCATCCGAAGTTCATCTCCCGCCGTATATATGATGCGGCGCTTAATTGCTGGAATCGCAAACTTAGGAGGAATAGTGATGAAGAAGCTCGCTTCGCGGATTCTCGTGGGAGCCCTGCTCGTCACCGCGGCGACGTTCGCCATGGCCGCCGACATGGGCAGCTGGACAGGCTGGATCACCGACACCAACTGCGCCGCCAAGGGCGCCACCGCCAGCCACGCCGAGTGCGCCACCAAGTGCGTCAAGGAGAAGGGCGCCAAGTGGGCCCTCTACAACGCCGCCGACAAGACCACTTGGATCCTTTCGGACCAGGATGGCGCTGCCAAGATGGTCGGAAAGGGAGAGGTCACCGTCAAGGGAACGGCCGATGCGGCGACCAAGACGATCAAGGTTTCCTCGATGGAGATGGCGAAGAAGTAAATCCGCCTCGATCCGGATTCCAGAGAGCCCCGGCACGTCCGGGGCTTTTCTTTTCTCGTCACCCTGTCGTCCGCCGGAGCGGGAACCGCCGCCAAACCCGCTTCTGTCAGAATAAGGGCTTCCCCGGCGGGGTTTTCCGCCGGAAGACGAGCCATGAGCGCCAACCCCTCCCCGAGCGCAACGCGCCCCGACGAGTACCCGCCCGCCGGCGGTGAGCACCACTGGGCGAAGGCCTCGCGGGAACTCCGGCATCGGCTCACCCGCGAGGTGCCCCACGAGGTCTTAAAGGAGTTGCACCGCAAGAGCCCCGCGCGGCATTTCGCCATCGCGATTCGGCAGTTCGGGCTGCTCGCGGTCGCCTCGGTCGTGTCCTGGAGGTTTTCGCAGCCCTGGATCTGGATTCCCTCGGCGCTCGTGGCCGGCTGGACGGCTTTCAACTTCACGGTGCTCCTGCACGAGGTCGTGCATCGCGCCGTTTGGAACGGCCCGCGGCCTCGAGCGGAGCGGCTGCTCGGGATCCTCTACGCCCTCCCCTCCGGGATCTCCGCCCTCCAATTCACGCGATGGCACCTGACGCACCATGCGGAGCTTGGCGATGCGGAGGCCGACCCGAAGCGGCACTACCTTTCGCCCAAGATCAATCGGCCCTGGTACAAGCTGCTCTACTTCACGCCCGCGCTCTTCCCCATCTACTTCCGTGCCGCTCGCCGGGAGACGGTGAGCTACCCCACGGCGCTACAGAAACGAATCGGCCGCGAACGGGCGGTGACGATCCTCTTTCACGTGGCGGCCATGGCGGCTCTCGGCTTGGCGGGCGGGCTCGGGGTGCTCGCGCGCGTCTATCTCGTTCCGTACTTCCTCGTTTTCCCGATCGCCTTCGCCTTGAACCGGCTCGGCCAGCACTACGCGATCGATCCGGAAGACCCGGCCAAATGGGGAACGGTGATCAAGCCCTCCCGCTTCTGGGATTTCTGGTACCTCTACTCCGCCTATCACATCGAGCACCACTACTTCACTGCCGTGCCGCTCTACAACCTGCGCCGCCTGCACTTCGCCCTGCGCCCCTTCTTCGACTCGATCGGCTGGACCCCGGTGACCTACCGGCGGCTGCTCTACGAGTGGATCGTTCGGAATCGGGCGCCCCACACCAACTGGCACCTGGAGGGATGAGCGATCGCGCGCTCGGGATGACGAGGAGGCGCGGCGACCTCTCGGGATGCCGCTCTACTCGAGAGACTTCCTCGTGAGCTCCTCGAGCCCCCGCACGTCCCCTCTGCCGGTCGCCGTCTCTCCCGACCGGTTGTAGACGACCCGACCGTTCCGGTCGAGGAAGGTCAGGTGCGGAATGGATCCGCCGTAGAAGCGAGCGACGAGCGCCTTCTGCTCGCGCGCGGGATGGTCGAGGTCCACTACCAAGAAGCGCACTCGGTCCTGGTAGAGGCGGAAGAGCGCAACGAACCGCTCTGCCTCCCGGTTGGTGTTCCAGCAGTGCGACGTGCCGAAGAAAATCGCCGTCGGCCGGTCCGAGGCGATCCGGCCGTCCGCGAGATTCTTCCCTCGGATCGGGAAGTTCGAGCTCGAGTCGTCCGTGAAGGAGAGATCTGGGGCGAGCGCCAGCTCCGCGGCGCCGCCCGGACCCCCGGGCGCGGCGGGAAGCGGGACCCCGGAGTCCGCCTTCGCTCCCATGAAGCCCAGCATCAAGGTGGCCGTCAAGACGAGCGTCGTTCTCATGCCCCGAACTATGGCGATCCGTCGGCGGCCGGTTCTTCCGCTCATCCAGGCTTTAGTCTCCTCCGCGGACGATCCGTCCCCCGTTTCCGTATGATTCTGCCGGGTTGGACGACACCGAGGACTTGAACCGCCTGATCCGGGAGTTGAACACCGGTGTGCGCGGGGATGCCGGGGCGGACGCGGCCCGGCTGACTCACTGGCTCCGGGCGCTTGCCGAGCGCGGCGGGAGCGATCTGCTCCTGGTCGCCGGGGCGCCCCCCGCCGTGCGTGTGGACGGCGCCGTGCTTGCGCTTTCCGAGGGCCCGCTCTCGGGAGAGGAGATCGCCGAGGCGGTGCTCCCCGCCTTGAACGCCGCCCTGCGCTCGCGCTTCCAGCAGGGCGAAATCGCCGACGGCTCCTACAAGGTGGCCGGACTCGGGCGGTTCCGCATCAATCTCCACCGAGAGCGCGGGCGCGCGGCCGCCGCGGTCCGAGCCCTGCCCTCGCGGCCGCCGCGCCTGGGGTCGCTCGGGCTTCCGCCGGGGACCGAGGCCCTGACCCGGCTTCCCCGCGGCCTGGTCCTCGTCGGAGGGCCCACCGGCTCGGGCAAGACAACGACGCTGGCGGCCCTCGTCGAGGAGATCAACCTGCGGGACGCCCGCCACATCGTCACGATCGAGGACCCGATCGAGTTCGAGCATCCCCACCGTCGGAGCCTCGTCGAGCAGGTCGAGATCGGCGCCGACGCTCCGGACTTCCCGACGGCCCTTCGCGCGGCCGTGCGCCAGGCTCCCGACGTGCTCGTGGTCGGCGAGATGCGGGACTCCGAGACGATGCGGATTGCGCTCGCGGCGGCCGAGACCGGACATCTCGTGTTTTCCACCGTGCACACGGGCGACGCGGCTTCCGCCGTCTCGCGAGTCTGCGATTCCTTCCCTGCGGAACGGCAGCCCACGATCCGTCAGGAGCTCTCGATGGCCCTGGCGGCGGTGCTGACCCAGATGCTCCTGCCACGCAAGGGAGGCGGGCGCGTGGCGGCGGGGGAGCTCCTGATGGTCTCCTACGGCGCCCGCCAGCACATCCGGAAGAACGCCCTCCAGCACCTGCACCAGGAAATCACGTTGACGCGCAAGGCGGGCTCGGCCACCCTCGAGGAATCGCTGGCACGCCTGGCACGCGAGGGGATCGTGGAGGTGGACGAGGCGCGCGCACGCGCGGCTCATCCGGAGGACTTCGAGACCGCGCTGCGAACCGCGCCATGATCGCGCTGCTAACTGCGGCTCTGCAGTCGGGAGCGCCTCCCGCCTCGCCGCCTCCACCGCAGACGAGCTTCACTGTCGACGTTGGAACCGTCCGGGCGCGCGTTTCCTGCGACCCGGTCGAGGAAAGCCTGGTCTTCTGCGCGCCCCGGCGACTCGAGATCTTCCGGGACGATCGCCTCGTCTTCGAGCAGAGCCTCGCCGCCGAGAAGTCGTTCCTGGTCCGGGAAGAAGGGCTCGACGCGGCGGGCCCAATCAACCCCGAGCGCCGGAACCTGTCGGTGAAGGACCTGGACGGCACCGGCGAACCTGAGATTCTGCTAAATCTCTACAGCGGGGGCGCGCACTGTTGCTTCTCCACCGGGATCTACTATCTGGTCGGCAAGTCCCACCGCTATCGAGCCCTCCGGTACGACTGGGGCAACGTCGGATATCGGCTCGAGGATCTCGATGGAGACGGCCGCCTCGAATTCGTGTCGGGTGACGACCGCTTCTCCTACGCGTTCACCTACGCGGCGTCGCATCATCCACCCCGGATCTGGCGCTTCTCTCACGGAAGTCTCTCGGACGTGACGCGGCGCTACCCGAGGAGGGTCGAGGAGGACGCCGGAACCTGCTGGAAGGCCTTCGAAAAGCTCTCGCCGACGGATCCGACCGGCAACGCCGTGCGGGGCGTGCTCGCGGCCTATGTCGCCGACCAATGCCTGCTCGGAAACTGTGCGGCGGGATGGGCTCGGGTGCGGCCCGCCTACGACAAGCCCGACCGCGACGAATTCTTCTCGCAACTCGAGGCCTTTCTCCGCAAGAATGGCTACAGCGCGAGCGCGTCCGCTTCGCGCGAAAGGAAGGTCGGCATGGGAACCTTGGATGGAATTCTAGGAGCCCTCTCGGGACTGATGGGAAACCAAACCGCGGCCGATCCGGGCCAAACCGCCGCGCCCAGCGGCTCGCTCATGGCCACCGCTCTGCAGCTCTTGCAACAGAACGGCGGCATCCCCGGAGTCCTCGCGAAGTTTCAGCAGGCGGGACTCGCCCAGGAGGCTCAGTCCTGGGTCTCGACGGGCTCGAACCTTCCGATCTCGGCCGACCAGCTCCAGAAAGCGCTGGGCTCCGGCGCGATCGGGCAGATCGCATCGCAGCTCGGCCTCTCCCACGGCGAGGCCGGGCAGCAACTCGCGAGCCTCCTCCCCCAGGTCATCGACAAGATGACGCCCCAGGGAAGCGTCGGGACGGATCACGGAGACCTGCTGGCGAAGGGCCTGGCGATGCTCCAGGGATTGTCCCGGCAGGCCTGACGGCAGAGGCGCGTCAGATCTCGCGCCGGAAAAGGACCCGCGTCAGGACGCCGCAAACGAGCGCGAAGGTCAGCAGGAACACCCAGTCCGCGTACGCGGTCGCGGGAGAGCTGCCCCGGAGAAGCAGATTGCGCAACGCGTCCAGGCCGTAGGTCAGCGGATCGACCCGCGAGACCGCCTGGAGCCACTTCGGGTAGGACTCGACCGGATACAGCGCCCCCGACGGAAAGAACAGGAGGGCGTTGATGATTCCAAACATGCCCCGCAGGACCGAGGCGCTGCGGGCGCGCGCGAAGAGCAGGAACCAGATCGCCGAGATCGCGAGCGACGTCAGGAACACCGTGGTCGCCCCGGCCGCGACCGCCTCGCCGCCCGCGACGGATACGGGGGTGAGCATCAGAACCGCGGCCAGAACGAGCATCCCCGCAAGCGAAGCCACGATCGTGCCGGCGAGGACATTGCCGGTCACGAGCGCTCCCGTCGAGATCGGCGTGACCAGGTACCCCTCGTGGTACCCGTACATGCGGTCCTCGAGCACCTGGAGTCCCCCCGAGACCATCGAGCCCATGAAGATCGAGAGGCAAACCACCGCCGGGCCGAGATACGTCAGGTAATCCAGATAGGGATAGGCCTCCAGCCTCACCGCGGACACGATGTTCTTGGCCTCCTCCCCGCGCGAGACCTCGTCCCAGATCTGTCGCAGGGCGGTGTCCAGCGCGTCGAAGGAGAACCGGTCCGTGTTGTCGCCGACGAACGTGGGCGGCAGCCCCTTGGGAGAAAGGCGGAACGGCAGGATCCAGACGCCTCGGTAGGTTCCGCGATGCAAGCCGCGCAGCGCCTCCTCGCGGTCGGCGAGAAAAGCGGCGTTGACCAGCTCCCGCCCGCTTTGAAGAGCCATGACGCCGCGGCGGCAGGCGGCGGCGTAGGCGCCGCCCGACTCGTCCACCACGGCAATCGGAATGTAGCGGAGCTGGCGATTCAAGGAGTTGCCGAGGACCAGCAGATAGACCAACGGAAAGAGCATCGTCGAGATGATCAGGATCGGCTGTCGCCAGAGAGTCAGGTACGCGCGCTGGCAGATGGCCGCGATCCCGAGGATCGCCAGGCCCACCCCGCGCGCGGGCTTCGGCGCCGTTGCGCCCGGCTTCATTCGCCCCGCAGCGCCCGGCCCGTGTAGGAGAAAAAGACGTCCTCCAGCGTCACGGGCGAGATCGTCAGGTGCCGGATCCGGTATCCCCGCTCCTCCAGGTGCTGCGCCGCGCGGCGTCCGATCCCCTCGCCGGGCCGCGACTGGAACTCGATCGCCGTCTCCCCGTGGGACCGCCAGTTGCGCCCCCCCATCGCCAGGACCGCCTCGCGATCCACCGCCGCCAGAATGCGGTCGGTCTCGAGATGCGTGCGCTCGCCCGTTTCGAGCGACCGCTTGAGCGCGGCCGGCGAGTCCTCGCAGAGGATACGGCCCCGGTCGAGGATGGCCACCCGGTCGCAAAGAAAGTCGGCCTCGTCCATGGCGTGCGTCGTCAGGATGATCGCGAGCTCCGAATCGTCGGACTTCAGTTGCCCGAGCATCTCCCAGATGGAGCGACGGCTCTGCGGATCGAGTCCCGTGGTGGGCTCGTCCAAGAACAGCACGTGCGGGGAGTGGAGCACGCCGCGCGCGATCTCCAGCCGGCGGCGCATCCCGCCCGACAGCCCGCGCGTGACCTGACGGCGCCGCTCGGTCAGGCCGACCTGGGCGAGGCGCCGGTCGATCATGCGCCTCAAGCCGCGGCCGAAGAGGCCGTACATCTTTCCTTGAACGGAGAGGTTCTCCTCGACCGTCAGGTTCTCGTCGGTCGTGACGGCCTGGGACACGGTTCCGATCAGCGCGCGCACGGCCGGACGGTCCCGCACGATGTCCCGCCCGCGCACCCGCGCCGTGCCCGAGGTCGGGGGCAAGAGCGTCGTGAGCATCCGGATGAGCGTCGTTTTCCCGGCGCCGTTGGGCCCCAGGAGCCCGTAGGTCTCGCCCGTGGCGACCGAAAACGACACGGCGTCGTCGGCGGCCGTGTCTCCGAACCTCTTCGTCAGCCCATCGACCTCGATGGCCGAGGCTCTCGGCGCGGGAGCCGGTCGGACCGGCTCGTCTAAGAACGGGGGGGCTTCGAAGAGGGGTTCGAGGGCTTGGCTCTCCCGGAAGATCAACTCTTCCCCGCTTCGACGACGAAGGTCTGGCCGGCGATCACCGCGGCGCCTTGGGGGGTCAGACGCACGGAGAAGGTCTTCAGGTCGCGGCTCTGGAGTCCCCAGTTGCGCCGCGTCGCGAACTCCGAACGCGGCTTGACGGAAACGACCCGCGCCGGGAACCGATCCTGAGGACGGGCCTGCGGCCACACGCTGACGCTCGAGCCGACACCGAACGTGGAGAGACGCTCCTCGGGCACCTCGACCCTCAAGTACGGCGTGCCCGTCTGCAGCGTCACGATCGGTTGCCCCGCCTCGACCCACTCTCCCTCCCGGTGCTGGCGCGTCAAGACGACGCCCGCCTCCGGCGAGAGAAGCGTGCCTTCCTTCTCGAAGTGCTTGACCTTGTCGGCCCGAACCGCGAGCGTCTTGTCCTGGGCCTCGAGCTGGTCCCGCTCGGTCTCGAGCGCCCGGATCCCGGCCTCGGTCGCGTCACGCCGGTGGCGCAAGGTCTCCAGATCGGCCGCGGGAGCGACCCCTTCGCCGACGAGCCGGGCGATGCGTTTCTCGTCGCTCGCAATCTGCGCGAGCTCCGCCTTGGCCTTCTCGACGTTCTGGCGGCGCGTGAGCTCCTTGGCGGTCAGTTCCGCACGCTGGCGCTCGAAGTCGGCGGCGTCCTCGGCCAGCCCCGGCTCCTCGATGCGAGCGACCAGGTCTCCGGCGGCAATCGATTCGCCTTCGTCGGGAACGCGGGTGACGATGCGGCCGGCGCGAGAGAAGGACAGGTCAACGGTCTGATCTTCGGCGATGGCGAGCAGGCGGACCCTCACTCCGCTGTCGTTTTCCTGGCGGACCAGGGCGCCGTATCCCCAAGCCCCAGCCACGGCGATCGCAATCGCCACCCCCACCCAGGCGACCCTTCTCATTTGTTGACCTTTCGCCGACCCCCGATCTTATCGCTAATTCGTTGGGCAAGAGCCGGCCTGGAAGGGGAATTTGGAAGGGCCATTTCGGACTGGCCCTTAAACTTTTCGGTCCCCGGGCGGCGTCCCCCGAAATTTAATCTTCTCTTCCCAGGCCTGTATGCTCAAGGCATGGATGGGCCGCTGGTCGGAATCATCATGGGCTCGCGATCGGACTGGGAGACGATGCGCCACGCCTCCGAAACGCTGCTCGAGTTCGGCGTTTCCCACGAGTGCAAGGTCCTCTCGGCCCACCGGACTCCCCAGGCGACGGCCGACTACCTCTCCCATGTCGAGGAGCGCGGGATCGAGGTGGTGATCGCGGCCGCCGGGGGGGCGGCGCATCTGGCCGGCGTCGCCGCGGCCCACACGATTCTGCCCGTGCTCGGCGTACCCATGGAGAGCGCCTCGTTGAAGGGCCTGGACTCTCTTCTCTCGACGGTTCAGATGCCGGGGGGCGTTCCGGTGGCGACACTGGCCATCGGCAAGCCGGGCGCCGTCAATTCGGCCCTCCTCTCCGTCGCGATCCTGGCGCGGAGCCGGCCGGACCTGGCCGAGCGGCTCCGCGCGTTCCGAAAGGAGCAGGCGGAGAAGATCTTGAAAGAGGAGCTGCGCTAGGAGTTATTTCTTGGCGGGCGGCGTCGAGACCTGCACGGCGAGCGCCTCGACATAAGTCAGGACGATCTTGTCGCCGGGCTTGACGCCCTCCAGGTTCTTCCGATCCCGGACGCGAAAGGAGAGCGTGTTGCCGTCGGCCCGGCGCACGGTGATCGAAGGCGCCGCCGCATCGATCGCCGCGACGGCGACGGTCTCGGTGACCTTGCGGGAGAAGACCGCTCCGGGTTTGGCCCCTTCGGTGGGCTGCCCGCTCGACTGCTCCGTGGTCCCGAGCTTCGCGGACTCGCCCGCCTTCTTGACCTCCACGGCGACTGCCTCGGTGTACTGGATCGCCAGCTCGTCGCCAACCTTGATCTCGGAGAATCTCTTGACCTCGTCGGGCACGGCGATGACCACGAGATTCCCCTTCGGGCCCTTCAACGTCAGCTCCCGCTTCGCCGCATCGATCGCCTCGACGGTGGCCGTGAGCGATTGGGTTTCCTTCTCGACGATGGGCTTCTTCGCCTCGCTCTTCTGCTGGGCGGCAACCGGGCAGGCCAGGGCAGCGGTCAAAGCCGTGAGCGCCAGGGCTCTTCGCGTGTTCATTCTTCCTCCTTACACCCCGGCCTTGCGAGCCGGGGCCGTCATCCTATCGACTCGCGCGGGACACTTCCAGGGCGCGGCTCCCGGGGCGGCAACAGCCGGTCGATCTCGAGCAGGGCGACCTCGGCGCGGCCGGCGACCGAGACATCGACGCCCTCCGACGCCTCGGTCGTCTCGGGGTTGATCTCCGCGGTGAAGGCGCCTCGGCGGCGAGCCTCGGCGGAGAGCCCGGCGGCCGGATAGACCACCGAGGATGTCCCGACGACGAGACAGACATCGCAGTCGAGCGAGGTCAGGGACCGCTCCAGGACCTCCGGGTCGATCGCCTCCCCGAACCAGACAACCCCTGGCCGCGCGAGCCCGCCGCAGTGCGGGCAACGGGGGGGCATCTCGGGAAAGGGAACGCGCGCATCGGGCCATCGCCGCGGAGAGCTCGGGCACGAGCTCCAGCAGCCGAGCTCCCAGATCGAGCCGTGGAAGCGGATGACTCCCGCCGTACCGGCCCGTTCGTGCAGCCCGTCCACGTTCTGCGTGACGAGGGTAAACCTCCGGAAGCGGCGGCTCCAGTCGGCCAGCACTTCGTGCGCGGGGTTGGGCTGCGCTCGCGCCACGAGCTCCCGCCGCCAGGCATACCACTCCCACACGGTCTCGGGGTCGCGCGCGAACGCCTCCGGGGTTGCCAGCTCCTCCGGCCGGAAGTCCTTCCAGAGACCGCCGGCGCCGCGAAAGGTCGGAATCCCGCTCGCCGCCGAGACGCCGGCGCCGGTCAAGACCGTCACGCGCTCGGCCCCGGCCAGGCGCCGGGCGAGCTCGGGCAAGCCGCTCAAGCCGCCGCTTCCGGCTGGAAGATCGCGAGCGGGACGATCGGGTCGCAGCGGCCCGAAAGGAGCATCCCGCGCGTTTCGACCCAGCGCGGCAGATCCGGCAACCGGGCGGTCAGCTCCAAGAGCATCCTTCGATTCTCTCGCAGGCGTCTCGATTGACCGAATGGCCGGCGCAGACTTAGGCTGCAGCGGCCTGTTCGAGTACCAGATCCTCTTCGACGCGCGCGGGGCGCGCTACAGCCGAGCCAACCGGCTTTATCCGGAGGCGCGGTCGCAGGAAGCGGCCGCGATGCTCCGACACCTCGACCTCTCGGCCCGGTCACGTTGGCTCGACGTCTTCACCGGAGGCGGCTACCTCTCGGAACGCGCCCTCGCGCTGGGGCTGCCCGCCGCGCGCTTTGTGTGCGACGGATCGATTCCCTTTCTCCGATCCTCCGAACACGACCGACCCGCCTGCCTGGCGAAGGGCGAGGCGCTTCCCTTTCCCGATGCGGCGTTCGACGCCGCCGCGTGCCTGGCGGCCCTCCATCATTCGAACGACCCGGAGTCCGTCTGCCGCGAGCTGCTTCGCGTGACGGCCCCGGGCGGCCGCGCGGCCTTGGGGGACGCGGCAGCGGACTCCCGCGCGGCGCGCTTTCTCAACTCCTTCGTGGACCGCCACACCGAGAGCGGGCACCGCGGCTCCTTCTACTCCCTCGAGGATCTTTCCGGTTTCTTCCAGGCCGCGGGGGGAAGGGACCTCCGCTGTCAACGGACCGACCTCGATTGGGTTCTGCCGTCGGCGCTCCAGGCGGCGAGCTTCTGTCGGGACCTCTTTGGGCTCCTGCCCACCGCTTCCGACGGAGAGATTCTGGAGGCCCTCCGCGTCGAGCTCGGGGCCGGGCCGGCGCCGGGGCTCTTCCGGATTCCTTGGACGATGCATTACGTTTCGGCGCGACGCGCTTGAGAGCCGCCGACCTTCTGCCGCGCGGCCTCCTGCGTCCGATCTCGACGCTCCTCCAGAGCGCAAACCGGGAGGAGGAAATCCAGGCCTTCACCGGACTCACGCGCGAGCAATGGCGCGAGCTCTCCCGCGCGTTCCCGCGGCTGGGCTCCGACCCCGGTCCATCCGCCGCGCGCGCACGTCGGAAGCTTCAGTTCCTGATCGGGCGCGCGCTCCAGACTCCGCGACACGGTCCGCGCTTTCGCCCGGCGCCACCCGGACCCGAGCCGACGGTCTACGTCACGGCGCACCTCGCGGACCTTCGCGCCCTTCGCTACCTGATGCGCCGCCACCTCGACGTCGCCAGCGTCGTCTCGACGACGGAGGAAGAGCGCGAAGCGATTGCTCGAGAGGATCGAACCTTCGACGAGCGGGTTCCCCGCGACTTCCCGCACGCGTTCTCTTTGCGCCGCCCGCACCGTCTGCGATCGGCGCTTTCCCGGGGAAGCCTCATCGTGGCCGCGGACGCGCCCGAGGGCGAGGGCGTCCGCCTTTCCTGTCTGGGAGGGTCGGTTCGCCTGGACCGACGTCCCTTCCGGCTCGCGAGGCTCGCCGGCGTGCCCTGTCGCGCCCTCTTCCTGACGGCGCCCGCAGCGAGGCTCACCGTGACCATCGGCGAGCAACTGCCGCGCGAGGAGACACCGGCGCTCGCGGCGTTTGCCGAAGCGCTCGGGCGCGTCGCCGACGAGTCGCCCCTGGACCTCGACGGTCCGACCTGGTGGAACCGCCTCCGGCGGCCATGAGCGTTAACGAAGCGCTCCAGGACGTCTGCCGGCGCCGGCGCGGACGCCCGGCTCTTCGACTCTCCTCCGAGGCGCTCGACTACGAAAACCTCCTCGATCGGATCGAAGCGCGCGCGGAGTCGATCGCCGGCACCGGCCCGGTGGCCCTTCTGTCTCTCGACGCGCGCGAGCCGCTCGCGTTCATGGTCGATTTCTTCGCTGCGCGACGCCTCGGCCGGACTGCCGTGATTCACGCCGAGGGAGTGCCCCCGCTCCTCCGGGCGAGGCGAGAGCAGTCCCTCCTCGGATTTCTCCAGCCGTTTTCCTCGGAGACGGTCTTCTACTCCTCCGGAACCGTCGGAAGCGGCAAGGCGATTCCGCTCTCCGACGAGCAGCTTCTCATCGCGGCGCTCGCCTTTCCGCCGTCGGCGACCATCGAGTCGACCGATCGCGTTGCAATCGCCGTCCCTCTCGGTCAGATCTTCGGCTTCGTCCGGGGCGTCCTGAACGGATTGCTCGTCGGCGCGGAAACGATCGTCTACTCTCCGAGGCGCGACGCCATCGGCGAGGGCGCCGCCCTGGGCGCAACGCTCGCCCTGATCTCCGCCTCCCAGGCCCGTCTCGCGGCCGAGGTTCCGGGACGGGCCGCCCTGCGAGGTGTGCTGTCGGGCGGCGGGCCGATGGCGGAGGGCGTTGCGCAGAAGATCGAGGCGGAGAGAGGCGTTCCCTTCCGTTTGGGGTACGGGCTGACGGAATCCTCGGGCCTCGGCGCGCGGCAATCCCTCGACCGCCCGAGATGCACCGGCAGCACCGGCCTACCGGCTCCGGGTCTCACGGTCACGATCGACGCCGGGGGATCTCTCGCCGCACCCGGCCAGACCGGCGAGATCCTTCTGTCGGGCCCAGCGGTCTTCCGCGGCTACGCCGACCCCGCGGAGGCTTCGCCCCTGGACGCGGCCCGAAGGCTTCATTCCGGAGACCTGGGTTTTCTCGACTCGGAAGGCGAGCTTCACGTGCGTGGCCGCGCCGTCTCGAGCATCGCCGCCCACGGCCGATATCTGTGCGCCGAGGAGCTCGAGGCCGCGGTTCTCGAGAAGCCCGGCATCGCGGAGGCAGCCGCGATTCCGCTGGGCGACGCCTTCGGACTCCTTCTCGTGGCGGAGGACCCATCCGAGGCCTTCCTGCAGCAGGTCCGCGAGCACGTTTCGCGGCGCTTTCCCGCCTTCGCGCGGCCGAGGCGCCTCCGGCTGGTCGAGACGATTCCCCGCTCGCCCTCGGGCAAGCTCGACCGCCTGGCGGCCGCAAGATGTTTCCAGACCTGACGGCCAGAGTGCTCCGAGCCGCGGCGCGGATCGCGCGAGGGCGTGCGACGCCCTTCTACCTCTTCGATCGCCGACAGCTCCGGACGCAGGCGCGCGCCTGGCGCCGCGCCGCCCGGCTCGTGGGATCCTGCGAGCTCTACTACCCGTACAAGTGCAACCGCGCGGACCCGGTCCTGCGGCTTCTCGCGAACGAGGGCGTCGGAGCCGAGGTCACTTTCCACTCCGATTTCCGGTTGGCCCGCTCTCGGCGAGTTCCCCCCCGGCGCATCGTGATCCAGGGTCCGGCCAAGTCGCCCGAGCTCATCGACGCGGGACTCGCGGCGAGAGCACTCTTCGTCGCCGACGCCCGCGAGGATGCGATGGAGATCCTGACGCGCGCCGGCGCTGTTTCCCGCCGGCCCTCCTATCTGCTCCGCCTCCGGCCGTCCGCCGCCTCGCCGGAGCAGAGAGCCTTTGGGCTTCCCGTGGGAGAGCTCCTCGCCCTGGCGCGCGAAATCGTCGCCCGCCGGCTGCCCGTTCCCGAAGGGATCGCCTTTCACCTGGGCACGGGAATCGCCTCGATGGCGCCCTACCGCCGGGCGCTTGGCGAGACCGCAAGGGCCGCGCGAGAGCTCGCGCGCCTCGGAATACCCACCTCTTGTGTCGATCTCGGCGGGGGATTTGCCGCGCGGTCGGAGTCCCGTTTGAACGCGCGCGGTGCGCCAAGACCCTCCGGAAAACCCCCCAACGTCATCGTCTCGGAGCTCGCGCGAGAGGCGCGCCGCCTGCTCTCGACGCCGGTTCGTCTTCTGTTTGAGCCCGGACGCGCCCTCGTCTCCGACTGCCTCCACCTGGTCACGCGGGTCATTCGCGTGAGGGAGCGCCGCCCGCGCGACACCGTATATCTGGACGCCTCGCGGCTCGCGCACGCTTTCTTCGTCGCCCGCGGGAGGCACCCCGTCGCCTCCCTGCCCCGGCGCCGAGGCCGGGCTCGCACGGTCACGCTCGCCGGACCGCTCGGCGTGGGGCTCGACGTCTTCTGGCCGGCGATCGAACTTGCTCCTCTCCGCGCGGGCGACCTCGTGATCATCGGATCCGTCGGCGCCTACAACGCGAACGCGGCGAGCGCCTGGGCCGGCGACCCACCAGCTATATCGGAATTGATATAGCTCCGGACTCTCGGGAGAATCCCTATCGCTGGCGCTCGACCCGCCGGCGCGCGCGATCAGGTGCTCGCGCCGACCAGATTGAGCGACTGCTCGGTCACGACGAGAAACCGCTCGGAGATGTCCTGCCAGTTCCAGACGTTCCAAATCGCTTCGAAGAACTCGGTCTTCCGGTTCTGGTACTGGAGGTAGAAAGCGTGCTCCCAGGCGTCCAGAACCATGATGGGCAGGCCACCCTGCGAGAGGTTCGACTGGTGGTCGTAGATCTGTGTCGTCAAGAGCCGGCGTCCGACGGGCTCCCACACCAACGCGGACCATCCCGATCCCATCACGGTCGCGGCGACCTCGGTCATCTGGCGCCGAAACTTCTCGAAGCCGCCGAAGTCCCGGTCGATTGCACGGGCCAGTTCGCCCTCGGGACGGCCGCCTCCGTTGGGACCGAGGTTGCGCCAGAAGAGGGAATGCAGGATGTGGCCGGAAAGATTGAAGGCCAGGGCCTTTTCGAGCGCCCCCAGGCGCGAAAAGTCCTCCTTCTCTCTGGCCTCCTCCAGTTTCTCTATCGTCACGTTGGCGCCCTTGACGTAACCGGCATGGTGCTTGTCGTGGTGCAGCTCCATGATCCGGCCGGAGATGTGCGGTTCGAGCGCGCCGTAGTCGTACTCGAGGTCGGGCAACTGATACAAAGGCATCACGTCCTCCTTGAAAAGTCTTCCGGGCGCGGCAGTCTCGCCCCGCCCGGGAGAAGTTGCGGTCGAATCGGCTCCTTCGGCGCTGCCCCGAGCTCTCGGCGAACCTCCTCCGCGGAGTCCGGACGCCGCCCCCCGATCTTTTCCAGACATCGCAGACCGGCGTGTCGAGCTCGGGCGCGAACGCGGAGGGCGGCTCCGCCTCGTCGAACCGAATCCTCTCGAAGAGTTCCTCTGGCTCCTCGCCGACAAACGGCCGGAGTCCGATGGTGCAACTCGCCCCCTCCGATCTGCTCGGGTGCCATGTAGCCGTCAAGGACGCCTCCGGCACCGAAATTCCCGGGGACTCTTGCGCGATTCCCTTCCCGCCGCTGCCCTGGCGGCCTGCCTCGCCTGCAGTGGTCGTTCTGGTCACGCTGCCGACGCCGCTGACCGTCAACTCGGTTCTTCCCTCGGGGGGCACCGACGCGACGTTCGACAATGCCTCTTCGGGCGCCACGGTGACGTGGAATCTCAATACGCTCGACTCCAATACGCAGTCCACTCTGCGCATCACGACGATCGGAATGCTCGCGCCCGGAGACGCCGCCCGTACGGTGACGGTTCAGGCATCGATGACCGCCGACGGAATCCGGCCGGGGGACGCCGTCGCGCAGAAAAACATTCAACTGATGCCGTGACCTCGAGGGCCGCGCCCCTCCGAGGGTGCTAGGTCTCTCTGACGATCAGGACCTTCCCGGTCGTGCGCCGGCTGGCAAGGGCGCGATGCGCGTCGGGCAGCTGCTCGAAGGGGAAACGGGGGCCGAGGATCGCGCGAATCCGCCCGGCCTTCCAGGCCTCGAAGATCTCCCCGGCGGCGCGCCGCAGCTGTCCGGCGCGGTCCGGGAGAAGGGAGAGATTGAAGCCGACCAACGTCCGGCAGGCCTGGACGAATCCATACGGCGAGAAGAGTCCCATCGCGAGCAGCTCGCGCGCCGCCTTCCCGCGCGCCACACCGCGCTCGCCCGCCGCGGCGGCGAAGCCGTAGAGCACGTAGCGGCCTCCCGAATCGAGCCGCCGCCAGAGTCGGCGAAAGAGCCGGCCGCCGACCGAATCGATCACCGCATCCGCGCGTCCGCCGCCGAGGCGCCCGAGAATCTCGTCGGCTGCACCGTAGAGACCGGCCTCCGAGGCTCCCAGCTCCCGGCAGAGAGGCACCTTCGTCTCGGAGCCCACGAGGGCAATCGTCCTGGCGCCGCGCCCCTTGAGCAACTGCAAGAGCGCCGTCCCGACGCCACCCGCGGCCGCCGTGACGACGACCCGTTCCCCCGGCGCCACCTCGGCGCGCTCGAGCGCGTACCACGCGGTCAGAAACGCCACCGGGACCGCGGCCGCTTGGACCAGATCGACGTCGTCGGGAATCGGAAAGACGCGGTTGGCCGGCGCAATGACCTTCTCGGCGTGCCCGCCGAAGAGAGGCACCGCCATCACGCGCCGCCCCGGCGCAATGTCCTCGACGCCCTTGCCCACCGCCCGCACCGTGCCCGAGATCTCCATGCCCGGAACGAAGGGGGGCTTGGGTGTGCGCGGATAGACGCCGGCCCGCACGAAGAGATCGGCGAAGTTCAAGCCGATGGCGGCGGTCTCGATGAGAACCTCACCGTTGCCGGGAGCGGGATCGGGCCGTGCGCGCAGTTGGAGTCGTTCGGGTCCGCCGTATCGGTCAACGAACCAGGCCCGCGACATCGACAACACGCCCGGGGATTATCGCGGAACGGCGACGCGCGAGCGATCCTCCCGCCACAAGGGGCGCCTCAACCCAAGCGGGTAAATCGAGGATAAATGCGCTCTACCCCGAGGAGATTCGGGGCGCCACCCACGGGTCGCCGACCGATCCGGCGGCCAGATTGAAGCACTTTTTCGATTTGGGCCCGCATGCGATGATCGGCCTGGAAAACCTGAAATCGAGGAGACGCGTGACTCGACCATCCTCTTGGTCCTCGACACCCGGCTGCAGGAGCGCAGCGCTCGTGGGCGCGATTGGCGACTGAGCCCAGGCGCTCGGGCTCGCTTCCGGGCGCGCTCCGGCTATGGCCGGAAAGGGTCGTGCGCCACCGGTGGCCGATCGTTTTCTTCTGGGGCGTCGTCGCCCTGCTGCTCGTCCCGGCCGCCGGAGACGTCCAGGAACACCTCGAGGTCGCCGCCCGAATGCCGTCCGGCCAGGCTCAGGCCGTCCACGACGAGCTTCAGAGGCGCTTCCGCTCGCCCTTTACCGACCGTGTCCTGCTGGTCATCGATGGCATCCCGCCTCCCGAATCGCCCGAAGGGCACGCGGTTCTCGAAACGATCGTCGGCTCGCTTCGCACCGTGCCCGGCGTCGCCGGGACGCTCTCCTACCTCGATGCGCCCGATTCCCTCCTGGTGGGCCGCGACGGCGGGTCGCTCATCGTCGTCGGCTTGGATGCGGGCGATCGGCCTGTCGAGGTCCTGCTGCCGCGGCTTCGGCAGGAGAGCGCCGCGCTGACTGGCCGGCTGCGGCCGGCATATCCCAAACTCTGGCTCGGGTGGACGGGCGAGGCCCCAATCAATTTCGACCTGCGCATCGCGAGCGCCGAGGACGCGCGCTCCGCGGAGATTCGGGTCCTGCCTCTGACCCTCTTGCTCTTGTTGCTCGCCTTCGGGAGCGTCGTTGCCTCGGTCTTGCCCATCGGGGTCGGCGTCCTCTCGATCGCCTGCTCTCTCGGGATCGCGGCGCTCCTGTCGCGGACTTTCACGATCTCGATCCTGATTCAGAGCCTGTCCTCGATGATCGGCCTGGGCCTCGGCATCGATTACGCCCTGCTGACCGTCAGCCGGTTTCGGGAGTCCCTGGCTTCGGTGCACCGCGCCAAGCCGGCGGCGGAGGAAGCCGCACGCCGGGCCGGATGGACGCTGCTGCTCTCGGCCTTCCCGGTTTCGATCGGCTTCGCCGCGCTGCTGGTGATCCCCCTCTCTGAGCTCCGATCCGTCGGCCTGGCGGGGCTGCTGGTCACCCTTTTCTCGCTGTTGCTGTCCGTGACGCTGCTGCCGGCCTTGCTCTCGCTGCTCGGAAGGCGAATCGATGCGCTTCGGGTGCGCCCCGCGCGGCCGCGCCGGGCTGCCGAGGGGTCCGAGGCGTGGCGGAGGTGGGGACGGCGCGTGATCGCGCGACCCGTGCTGGCGCTCACGCTCACCAGCGCGCCGCTCTTGCTGCTCGCTCTCCAGGCCCGGCGCCTGGACGCGGGCATGCCGCGCGGCGACTGGCTTCCGACGGGCACCGAGTCGGTCCACGCCTACCGGCGGCTGGAGGCCATGGGCCGCTCGAACGTCATGCACTCCCTGCGGGTGGTCCTCGACCTTCCTCCAGGCGCCACGGTCGACAGCCGCTCCGGATGGGCGGCCGCCAGCCGAATGTACGAGCGCCTGAAGGCCGACCCGCGCGTCGAGCGGGTCCAGTGCTTGCCGGCGCTCGTGCCGGCCGGACCGCGCTTTCTCCAGCTCGTTCCGCCGGCGATCCGGCAGGCCCTCGAGGCCGGCGACCGAGGCGCCGTGCTCTTCGAGGTCATCCCTGCCCCGAGCCTCACACCCCGCGACCAGGAGAGACTCGCGCGGGACTTCCGGAAGTGGTCCGCCCCGGAGGTGACGAAGCTGCCCAAGACGGCGATGCGCGTCGGCGGCCGCCCGGCCTTCGACGCCGACTACGAGGAAACGATCGCTCGATACTTCCGCCGAGTGATCGCTCTCGTGGTCGGCTGCACCTTCCTCGCGCTCTTTGCGGGCTTCCGTTCGCTCCTCGTCGCGATCAAGGCAGTCATCTTGAACCTCCTCTCGGTCGGAGCCTCTTTCGGCGCCCTCGTTCTCGTGTTCCAGGAGGGGTTCGGCGGCACCTTGCTCGGCCTGGCCGGACCGACCGGAAGTGTCTTCCCGATCGTCCCGGTCCTGGTCTTCTGCATCGTCTTCGGGTTGTCGATGGACTATGAGGTCATCCTCGTCGCCCGCGTCGCCGAGGCGCGTCGCAGCGGCCTGTCCGAGTCGGAAGCGATCGCCGAGGGCCTGGCGCGTACGGCCACCGTCATCACGAGCGCAGCGGCCATCATGATCGTTGTGTTCGCCGGCTTCACGCTGGGCAAGTTCTTGCCGATCAAGATGCTCGGCTTTGCGCTCTCGGTCGCCGTCCTCGTGGACGCCATCGCCGTGCGCATGGTGATCGGACCGGCTCTGCTGCGGCTGGCCGGCCGTTGGAATTGGTGGCCGGGCGGGCTCGACTGAGTCCGAATCCCTTCACTGCGCTCGAAGCGCTAGAATCGGGTTAGCGACTTCCGAGGGGGTCCGGTGGGACAGATTCCGCATCGCGCCGATGTCGGCCTTTCAGGCGAGGACTTTTCGCCGCCAACCCTCGGGTTCGGGCTTGTCGAAGAACCGTGCGATGTCTGCGGAGCGGTCGCGTCGATGCGGTTCCACCTGGACGTCAGCCTGGTCGGCGACCTCCCGGTCAAGATCTATCGGTGCGAGCGATGCGGCTTCCGTCAGATTCGCCCACGCATCACCCAGGACGAGCTCGAACGGCTCTACCCCGAGGCGTACTTCGACTCGCGCTCGGGGATCGGCTTCGACGATTACGCCGTGCAACAACAGCGCATCGAGCGGGAGGCCTTCTTCCTCGTCAAGCGCCTCGAGCGAATCGCCCACTCGGGGCGCCTGCTCGAGGTCGGATGCGCGCTCGGCTTTCTCCTGGAAGCCGTGCGGCGCTTCAGCGCCTGGGAGGTCGTCGGCCTCGACATCTCGCCGCTGGCGGTCGAATTCGCCCGGCGACAGTACGGACTCCCCGTCGAACGCAAGACCCTTGAAGCGGCTCGGTTCCCGGACGCCTCCTTCGACTTCATCGTGCAGAAGGATCTGCTGGAACATGTGATTCGCCCGCGCGATCACCTCCGGGAGACCTTCCGCATCCTGCGGCCCGGAGGCCAGGTTTGGCTCGTCACTCCCAACGGCGAAGCCAACCTGAGGCCGTTTCACGCGCTGATCGCCCGGCGGCGGGGGACAAGCGCGCCCATGCTGCCATTGCTCGACCAGGGACATCTTCAGTTCTTCTCGCGGGAGAACCTCCTGCGGCTCTTCGAAGAGTGCGGCTTCGAATGCGTGTGGCTTCGCACGATCGGAATCCGCCGCGGGCTTCGCGCCCTGGGATACCTGCCCCGGAAGTGGAGTGCGGTGCGGCTGGTTCCCTCGGGGCCCCCGCGAGAGGGGCGCGTGGCCGCGCCGCCAAGCATCAGCGCCTCCGCCAACGCCTCGGAGCTCGCGCGCCTCTGCGATCAACTGGCCGCCGAGGTCAAGGCGCGGCACACCACACTCCGGAGCTGGCCGCCTTACTTCTACTACCGCCGTGTGCTGCGCGGGTTCGACGGATTGCCGGGCCGCCTCGCTCTCGGGTACGACTTCGCGTGCCTGCTCCGCAAGCCGCGATAGACCGAGCACTCGGCGTCCGTGTGCGGGTCAACGGCTGACGGGCGACCGAATCGGCTCCCAGGGAACCTGCCGCCGCCGCATTCGTAAGAGGAAGTGATGCTGAAGTTCCTGCTCTGGCTTCTTCTGCTGTTCCTCTGCTGGCCGCTCGCCCTCCTCGCGCTCGTGGTCTACCCCCTCGTGTGGATCCTTTTGCTGCCGCTGCGTCTGCTCGGAATCGCGGTCGAGGGCGTCTTCGAGCTGCTCCGGGCCCTGATCCTGCTGCCGGCAAGGGCGCTCGGGGCAAGACCGTAGGAGACGAGGACAGACAGCGACGAGAACCGGACGCTCCCTGCTGCTCGCATCCGGCGTCATGGAATGCCGAGCAGCGGCAACGGAATCGCATTTGCGGCCGCGGCGTACCCGGCGTCGTTCGGATGCAGGTGGTCGCCGCTGTCATACGCCGGAAGAAGCCGCGTGGCATGATCCGGGTCACACATTGACCGGTCGAGGTCGACCACCCCGTCAAAGTCACGACTTCCGCGTATCCATGCATTGACCTCTCGTCGTACCGCCTCCTTTTCGGGCGTGTAGTACCCAGGCGCGGTCGTCGCGCTCTCGAAGGGTGCGATCGTCGTCCCGATGATACGGACGCCTTGGCGATGCGCGCCGGCGACGAGCTTTCGGTAACCGGCGATCAGATCCGCGGCCGTGACGGACTCGGTCGCTGGGGCGAGCGCCCCCGGGAGCCCGAGGTCATTCACCCCGAAGCGCACGATCACGACCTTGACGCCCGGCTGTCCGAGTGCATCCCGCTCAAAACGTTTGAGGCCGGACTCACCCAGGGCGTCGCCGAACGGACTGGGCGGCTCCCGGGGGCTGTCTCGGAGCAGTCGATTGCCGATGAGCCCCTCGTTCACGACGCCAAACCGCCCGCCCCTCGCGTCCCGCTGCAGCCGCTCCGCGAGAATGTCGCCCAAGCGATGGTTCGCGTCCGGCGTCGAGCCATCCCCGTCGAACCACGAGTCGCCGAAGGCGACGATCGCGGCTCCGTCAGGAGGAGCGTCGACTTCGACGCCCGTCAGGAACGGCCAGGAGCTGATCGTCTTGGCCACAACGAACTTCTCGAGCCCCGTCCCGGTTTCCTCACGCGGGTCATCTCCGTGCCCTTCGTCATCGAGATGATCGTGGCGATCCTCTCCACGAAGATCTCTCTGTATCTCGGAACGTCGCCGCTGCCTCTCCCGCCTGCGCCGCCCAAAGTGGGCGCCTGGGCGGTGCTGCACGAGATCCGTTCCGATTACGCGCAGATCATGAGCGCGCTGTTCCTGCTGATTGCTGGCCCCGGCCCTTGGTCCGTCGATGCCATCCTCGCTCGCGCCCGAACGCTTCGCACGCGGGTCGGACTTGCGGCCAAGAGGCATCCGCAAGGTTCCGAGGGAACCTGGAGAACGGCCTAAGGTCGGAGTAAATGCAAAGAAAAAGGGGTTGGGCGGCTAGCCCAACCCCTTTGTTTTCTGGTGGCGCGGGAAGGATATGAACCTTCGACCTTTGGGGTCATGAGACCGACTTTCGCTCCGCCCACGGCATGGTACGTCCCCCTCGCTCCGGTCGCCTACTTGGCGGCGGCTGCCAGCTCCCTCGACCGCTTCTGCATCTCTTCGGGCGACACGTCCTCGATGTGGGTGGCGACGTACCACTGATGACCGAACGGATCCTCGATGCCTCCCGTCCGGTCCCCGTAGAACTGATCCGCGACTGGCCGCTTCAGCTTCGCTCCGGCGGCGATGGCGCGCTCGACGGTCTTGTCCACGTCGTCGACGTAGAGCAGGAGCGAGATCGGAGAGCCGCCGACCGACTTGGGCGAACGCGCATTCATGTCGGGATTCTCATCGGCGAGCATCACGTGCGAATCGCCGATCGTCACTTCCGCGTGTCCGATGCGGCCACCGGGAGCCGGCATCCGCATCACCTCCTTGGCGCCGAAGGTTTTTTTGTAGAACTCGATTGCCGCCGCGGCCCCGTCCACGATCAAGTACGGTGTTACGGCGTTGTAGCCATCGGGAATCGGTTTCACTTTTCCTGCCATGGGTCTACTCCTTTCCGGGTCAGACTCGAACGACGGACTCCCTTCTTATCAAAACCGCATGACAAAATGGAGTTCCGGCGCTTTAGGACAGCTGGTCCGCCGGATGCCGCCGGCGGAACCGGCCCCAGGCGGCGAGGACGGCAAGCCCCGCCAGGGACGTCCACGCGAACCAGTCGCCGAGCCGCGAATAAGGCGTGCGCACGCCGCGCGTCGGAACCTGGCTCACGAGGGTGCGCTCCGTGGCCGAATAATGGTCCATCGTAGCGAGTACGTTCCCCTGATAGTCGAACGCCGCCGACAGGCCCAGGCTCGTCTGGCGCACGAGACTCACGCCCTGTTCGATCGCGCGAAACCCAGCCATCTGAGTGTGCCACGGGTCGATCGCCTTCCAGTCGTTGGAGGGATCGAGCACGATGTCGGCTCGTAGATCGCCCGCCTGTGCGAGGAGTCGGGGAAAGTCGGCGTCGAAGCAGATGACGGAAGTGAGACGCCCGAACGGCGTGTCGAGCGCTGGGAGCTTGCCGTCGCGGGTGATCGATATCGCGGCCTCACCGCCCGGAACCGGGTGAGCCTTGTAATACTCCCAGGCGATGCGGCCATCGGGCCCGATCACGACGAGCTTGTTTGCGAGGGGAAGTTTCGCATCGCGATGCCATCCAGCGAGCGCCATCCCCAGATAGATTCCGGATCGTTTCGCGACCTCCCCGCCTCGCCGAATCAGATCGGATTCGTCCTCGGCGAGCACGGGGGCATTGGCTTCCCCCCAGAAGACGATCCGGGCGCCTGCTCGGGCCTCCCGTTCGGCGCGCTCGAGGAGGTCGCTGGCGATCGTGGCGGCGCGGGAGCGGATCGTCGCGACTTCCTCCGGGGTCAGCGGTTGCTGTCGGAAGAACCGCCCGACGACCTTGGGGTCCGGGTGCAGCGTCATGTCGATGCGCGAGAGCGACGCGATCCGCACGGTCGGAGCATCGGGTGGGAAGAGAACGAGCCGAGCGCCGCCCGAGAGCGCTACGAGGGTCACCACCGCAGCAGGCACGCCCGCAGCGCGGAGGGCGCGGGGAGACCGGGCACCCAGCTCCCAGACGCGATTGGCTGCCGCAGCGACCCAGCCGATGAGGAACGTCAAGCCCCACATCCCGGTCACGGCGAGCATCTGGAGCAATGGCAGATTGCCGCATAGCGAATAGGCAGCCGCCCCCCAGCTCCCATAGGGAGATAGCGAGAGCAAGTAGTCCGCCGACGCCCAGGCACACGGGAAGACGAGCGTCGCAGACCAGCCCCGAAGCCGGGGCGTGATCAGCCGGTCCGCCACGTAAGGGACTGTCAGCGCGCTCGCGTAGATCAGGACGACCACGGTGTGGATCGCGCCAGGGACGGGAATCATGCCCCGGAATTGGATCGCGAAGGCGATCGATTGCGCGACCAGCGTGGTGGGGAGGCCCAAGACAGGCCGCTGAAGACGCGTGAATCGGAGGAGCAACAGCGGGGCGAGGAACGCGGCGACCAGAACGCTGTGGCCGCCGTTGGCGAAAGGAAGCAGGGCCGCCGCAGCCAGGAAGACGGCCAGGGATTCGCGCACCGACCCCTCGGTTCTTGCCATCCGCCCGCGGGGATCGCCCTTCGGCGTGGCTTCCATGAGCTCAGGCATTCGGTCGTCCGTGTCCCTTCTTGCGGTGGGCGCGCGAACCTGCGACGGCTCCGTCGACCGCGCTGTCGATGACCTGGCCAATGACGGACGCCTTCGAGCGCCAGGGAAAGGAGGGTCTCTGGATCAGAAGCGAAGTGATTCCGTGAACGGCCGACCAGATGGCCTGACTCGCTATCTCTACCCGCTCGCTTCGAGCTCTTCCTGCGGGGAGACTGGCGGCGACCATCGCGCGCAGGACGTCGAACGCCTGATGGGTCTTGTAGGGTCCGGGGCCGGGGTCGGGCAACAGAAAGGCGATCTGGTAGTCATTGGGGTGGCGGCATCCCCAGTCGACGTAGAGGCTCAACCCGAGTTTCAACCGCGCGATGGGATCCTTCCGAGGCTCGTCGGCGAGCACTTTCAGAGACTCGTTCAGACGCGAGAAGCTCTCGTCGACGAGACTTCGAAACAGGTCCTCCTTGTTGCGGAAGTAGAGGTAGGTCGACCCGGTGGAGGCGCCGATCTCGGAGGCGAGTTTTCGCATGGAGAAGCTCCGATAGCCCTCCCGCACGATGATCGCTCGGGCCGCCTCCCGGATCTCGTCTCTCGACTCTTCGCGCTGTTCCTGTCTCCGCGCCATCGCTCGTTTCCTGAACATCGTTCATAACTATGAACGATGTTCACAGCAATGTCAAGGGCGCCGATCGAACGGTCGGCTCCCGGGAAACAAGCGCTTCATGCGAACACGCAACTCCGATCCTCGCCCGCCAACGAGAAAAAGGGGCATGCCTGGCGATCTGACTCCGTCATTCGCTGCTCCCCCTTGACCTTTGGTCATGAGAACTTTTCAAGAGTTGCCTCGAGTGGAAGAGAAGCGACAAAACGCGGCTCGTCTGGACGTTCGAGTCGTCGATTGTCGCTTCCCTCGCCGCCGGATAGCCCCGCTTTCGCTCCACCAAGAAGGCGAGGGATAGCGGGAATCAGTTGCGAGCAGCTTCTGGAACCTCGGGTTCTTGCGCAGCGGGCCGAGGTTGGAATCGACGATGAGGCGAGAGGGAAAACGGGGTCAGCCCAGCATCATCCACAAGTACGCGTACTGCAGCGCCGTGACCTGCGCTGTCTGCTTGTTCACCGCGCCGCTCCCGTGGCCGCCCTCGGTGTTTTCGAAGTAATAGACCGGATGACCCTGCTCCTCCAGCTTCGCGACCATCTTGCGGGCGTGGGCCGGGTGCACGCGGTCGTCGCGGGTGTTCGTCCAGAAGAACGGCGTCGGGTACTTCGCGTCCGCCTTCAGGAGCTGATAGGGCGACCAGGTCTGGATGTACGCCCAGTCCTCGGCCTTGTCCGGATCGCCGTACTCCGCCATCCAGCTCGCGCCGGCCAGGAGGTGGCTATACCGCCGCATGTCGGCCAGCGGCACCTGCGCGACGACGGCATGGAAGAGGTCCGGGTAGAGCGCGAGCGTTCCGGAGACGAGCAGACCGCCCTGAGAGCCGCCCATGATTCCGAGGTGTCGCGGCGACGTGATCTTCCGCGCCTCGAGGTCCCGCGCAACGGCCGAGAAGTCCTCGAAGTTGTGGATGTGCTGCTCCTTCACCGCGGCCTTGTGCCAAGCAGGGCCGAACTCTCCGCCGCCACGGATGTTTGCGAGGACGTACACGCCCCCCCGCGAGAGCCACGCGGAACCCATGACTCCGTTGTAGATGGGAACTTCCGAGACCTCGAAGCCGCCGTACCCGTAGAGGAGCGTCGGGGCGGTCCCGTCCGACTTCACTCCCTTCGGCCGGACGACGAAGTACGGGATCTTCGTGCCGTCTCTCGAGGTCGCCTCGAACTGCTCGGTGGTCATCCCCTTCGCGTCGAAGAACGCCGGCATCGACTTGACCTGGACGGGCGTCGCGCCCTTCTCGGACAGCCACAGCGATTTCGGCGTCGTGAAGTCCTCGTACGTGAAGAGGAAGGACTCCGACTCGTCGCTCGCGGCCGTCAGGTCCGCGGTGCCGATCCCGGGCGTCGGGATTTCGGAGCGCGTCCAGCCGCCGTCGTCGCTCAACGAAACGGCGGTGAGGCGGCTGCGCACGTTGTCGAGCGTCTGGAGCAGGACGCGGTCACGCGTGCGGTCCACGCCGCCGAGCGAAACGCGAGCGCTCGGCTCGAAGAGTACGTCGAACCGGCTCACACCGCGCAGGAGGTCGTCGACGGTTCCCGCCAGAAGCGACCCCTCGCGGTAGGTCTTGCCGCCGACCGTCCAGTCGCTTCGCAGCGAGAAGAGGAGCCGGTCGCGGAAGAAGAGGCGGGGACGGGCGTCCTCGGGCAGGTCCAGCCGGACCAGGCGATCGCCGAGGAGGAGGAACGTCTCCTCGCGGAAGAACGCGGGAGTCCGCGTAACCAGGTCGTACCGGCCGTCGCTCAGGATTTCGGTCCTCCCGCCGGAGCCGACGTCTTCCGCGCGGCCCTCGAAGACGGTCCGAGCAGCGGACACCGGAGTGCCACGCTTCCACAGCTTCACGATCCGGGGATATCCGGACGACGTCAGAGACCCGGACCCGAAGTCCGTACCGAGCCAGATCGTGTCCTCATCGCGCCACGCGATGAAGGACTTGGCCTCCGGCAGGACGAAACCGCCGGACACGAACTCCTTCGTTTTCGTATCGAACTCGCGCTCGACGGACGCATCGGAGCCTCCGGGAGAGAGGCTAACCATGCACCGCACGTACGCGGGCGCCAGACAGGTCGCCCCGTGGAAGACCCATGGCTTACCGTCCGCCTTCGCGAGCGCGTCGACGTCGAGCACCGTCTCCCACTGCGGAGCGGCCGTGCGATAGGAAGCGAGCGTCGTGCGGCGCCAGATCCCGCGCTCGTGCGTATCGTCCTTCCAGAAGTTGTACACCGTCTCGCCGAGGAGCTCGGGCGTCGGGATCTTCTCCTTCGAATCCAGGATCTCCAGCGTCCGCGCGTAGATGGGCTTGTACTCGGGCCGGGCCTCCAGGACCGCGGTCGTCTTCGCGTTCTGCTCCCGAGCCCAGGCGAGGGCCTTCTCCCCCTGCACGTCCTCGAGCCACTGGAAGTGATCATCGACGGATAGAGCCGCGGCCGCGCCCAAGCCCGCCAGTCCCGCGAGCGCGAGCGCCGCCGCCCTCAGCCGATTCGAGCTCGTGAAGGACTTCCTCATTCCTGCACCTCCGGGAGCAGAGGATCATAACGGGGCCAGTCCGAATCCGCGACCTTGCTCGCCACGAGCCGGGCCGCCGGAATCAGTGGATCAGGGACCGACCCCGACAGTTGGGAGCGAAGGCGCGCGGGGAACGCTCGAGCGCGGCATCGAGAACGCGCCCACATCACCTCGCGCCGGCGAATTTTCGAGGCCCGTTCGGTTTCGCTCTCAGGTCGGGGTCTGGTCAGGGTCGCGGCAATGAACTTGAGGTTGCAGGAGTACCCGAAGGACATCCTCGGCCCCGAGCGACCGTGCGTTGTCGGCTGTCGTTGGAGAGTGTGAGGCAAGAAGAGTGGCGAGTCCCGTCACGGTGGGGCATTGACAAGGCCTGGCGCCAGAACTATTCTAACGGCTGTTTGAATAGTTGCACTTCCTGAAACCCAAACGCCGCCTCTACGAGCAGTTCGCCAAGATCGGGAAGGCCCTCGCCAGCCCGAGCCGACTCGAGCTGCTGGAGATCCTCGCCCAGGGGGAGAGGACCGTCGAGGCGCTGGCCAAGGAAGCGTCGTTCTCGGTCGCCCTCGCCTCGCACCATCTCCAGGTGCTGCGGGAGGCGCGCCTCGTCGACGCGCGCAAAGACGGGCTATTCGTCCGCTGCCGGCTCGCCGGCGACGATGTCGAAGAGCTCGCGCGCCTCATTGGCAGGCTTGGCGAGCGCCACATGGCCGAGGTCGATGACATCGTGAGGAAGTACTTCACCTCGCCAGATGGGCTCGAACCGGTGAAGCGGGAGGAGCTCATCGAGCGCGCGAGGGCCGGCACCGTACTCGTCCTCGACGTGCGCCCGACCGAGGAGTACCGGGCAGGGCACCTCCCCGGCGCGGTCTCCATCCCGCTCGCGGAACTGACCCGGCGGGTGGGCGAACTCCCGCGCGACAAGGAGATCGTCGCTTACTGCCGCGGCCCCTACTGCGTGCTCGCGTTCCAAGCGGTGGAGATCCTGCGCACGCGCCGTCGCAAGGCGCGGCGGCTCGAGGAAGGTTTCCCGGAGTGGCGCGCATCGGGGTTGCCCATCGAGACGACGGAGGTGTCCAGGTGATCTTCAAACCGTTTTGCCACCTGGCGCTCGGCCGCGAGGAGTACCTCCGAAGGTCGGCATCGGTAATCCGGCGAAGCCCGACGAGATGGAAGCGATCCTCCGGCCTCGCGGGCGACGGCTCCGCATGCGCCAAGAGCGGCCAGAAAGTCCTCCCGGGCTACGACAACGTCCAGACCATGCTCTCGGCGGTGACGCGGCGCGGAGGGAAGGTCGGCGTCTGCGGCAAGTGCAGGGAGGCGCGCGGCATTACCGAGGCGGAGCTCGTGGAAGGAACCCACAAGGGCTCGCTCGAGGAGTGGACGACGTGGACCGTCGAGGCCGACAAGGCGCTCATCTTCTGAGAGGGCTTCCGATGTCACAGACCGTGTTGATCCTGGGCGGCGGGGTAGGCGGGCTCGTGGCGGCGAACCAGTTGCGCAAGGCGCTGCCGAAGGAACACCGCATCGTGGTCGTCGAGCGCGAGGCCTCCTTCGCCTTCGCGCCCTCGTTGCTCTGGCTCATGACGGGTGGCCGCACGGCGGGCCAGATCTCGCGCCCGCTCGCGCGACTGAAGAAGAAGGGCATCGAGCTCGTCCACGGTGAGATCGAGCGAATCGACGCCGGAAAGGGCGAAGCCGGCGTGAACGGCCGTACGCTTGCCGCCGACTTCCTCGTCATCGCGCTCGGTGCCGAGCTGGCGCCCGAGACGATACCGGGTCTCCCGCCGGCCGGCCACAACTTCTACACGCTGGCCGGTGCCGAGGCCTTTCGAGAGGCACTGGCCCGGTTCGCGGGCGGCAGACTCGTCGTCCTCACGGCGGCGCCGGCGTACAAGTGCCCCGCCGCTCCGTACGAGGCGGCGATGCTTCTCGAATCCCATTGCCGCAAGCGGAACATCCGCGAGCAGACGCAGATCGATCTCTATGCGGCGGAGCCTGGGCCCATGGGCGTCGCCGGTCCTGACGTCTCGAAGGCCGTCCGGCAGATGGTCGAGGCCAAAGGGATCACGTACCACCCCGAGCACCAGGTGAAAGAGGTCGACACGGAGGCGCGCGTTCTCAGATTCACGAACGGTGTGGAAGCGGGCTTCGATCTGCTCGCGTACGTGCCTCCGCACCGCGCTCCGCGTGTCGTCCGCGAGGCTGGGCTCCTCGGCGAGAGCGGCTGGATCGCCGTGGACCGGCAGACGATGGAGACGAAGCACCAGCGTGTCTATGCCCTGGGCGACGTCGTGAGCGTGCCCCTCAGACTCGGAAAGCCGCTGCCCAAGGCCGGCGTTTTCGCCCATGCCGAAGCGGAGGTCGTGGCGAAAAACATCGCCCGCGCAATCACCGGAAAGGGGAAGCGGGCGTCCTTCGACGGCAAGGGCGACTGCTTCATCGAGACGGGCGACGGCAAGGCCGGTTACGGCAAGGGCGACTTCTATGCGGAGCCGCTGCCGCAAGTGAAGATCCAGCCGCCGGGACGCCGCTGGCACGCTGCCAAGGTTCTCTTCGAGAAGGACTGGCTGAGGCGGTGGTTCTGAGCGAGTCCACTGCCGACCTTCGCCGCACGAGCAAGGAAGTGGTCAGGCCTCTCGACCTAACCCTTGATTTTCTTGGTTGCGGGGGAAGGATTTGAACCTTCGACCTTTGGGTCATGAAGACGAACCAATTGCCTATAGAAAGGGAAAGATCCGAAAACTAGCGACTCCCGAGGCTCGTCGAGTCGGCTGGAGTAGGGCTGAGTCGGCTGGAAACCGCCCGACTTTCGCTCGACCAGGAATTTCCTCATATCGCTAGCGACAAGTCTCTCAAGCCACAGCATCAGCCCCGTTACCCCCGATTTGCTTGCATCTCGACGCCCTCCGGGCGCGTGAGGAACGATTCAAGTTCAAGCGCCGACCGGAACCGGCCGTGAGGTGGCAGATAGCCATTGGCGCGACGCGACGACACACCAGCGAGGCTTGAGCCCGCGGCCCATCGGCCTCCTCCTCGAGCTTCGCGAGAAGCGAAGGAGGAGACGATGCACGCCATTAGCGCACCAGCCCGGAAGTTTACGGACCCTGACGACCAGGACCCGCGGCTGAGAACGGTCAGGTCCTTTGACATGCATCCGCCCTGTCAGTCTGGTTTCTTCACGCTCGCCACCGTGCTCCTCGCCGCGGCAAGCCTCGCCTGCGCGACGACGATCCCACTGCCGCCCGAGCTCAAGGATGCGGAGGTCATCGCCACCACCGGGCGGACCCGGACCATCGTCATGGGCAAGGTCAAGCCGCCCTCCATGAAGCCCTACGTGCTGCAGGATCTTCAGACCGGCTCCGGCTCGAAGGCGCTCTCACACGGGGCCATCGTGTTCGGTACGGCCATCGGGTACGAGTGGCGGCACGTGGATGGAGGATTCTCGTTCCGTCTCGAAAAGGAGGGTTCCGAGCCAGGCACGCTGGGCAACGTCACCTGCGTTTGGGGTCTCGCGACGACCTCCGGGGGCTTCTCGGCAGGCATGTACGGCGCCGAGTTCAAGATTCCCAGCGGAAGCTCTCTCTTTTGCGAGTTCCTTCCGACGATGGGTATCGGGGAGCCCTGGAAGCTGCTGCTCTGGACCGGTGCGCCATCGAACCCGATCGTCCCGGACTTCCCCTCGGGAGGAGTGCTCGCCCGGGGCGACGTCCGCTATGCCGCCTCTTCCACCAACGTCATCGAACCGGCAGGAATCCACGCGCCGTACATGACGGGCACGATCTTCACGCGAGACGATCGAGCCGTCGCGGCCATCGAGCGGATGCTGCCGAGCCGCGTTCTGGTTCAACCATCGCTGCAGCCCGAGGAGAGGACATTGTTCGTGGCGATGGGCGCCGCGATCTTCGTCTACGACACGCAGACGGCGCCCTATCAGCACCCGTGACCTTCGGAGCAGATCCGAGCCGGCTTTCGCTCGACGTGAGGCGGGTCCCGGATTGTCCTCGGCGGTGAAGATGCAGTTCTCCCGGATTCCGTGAGACGACGACGATCGGAGCGGCGTGGTCTAGGAGACCGACCCGGCCCAGACACCGACAAGAACACGGACAGATAAGGAAAGGGGCTAGCGGGATCTTCCGCTGACCCCTTGATTTTCTTGGTTGCGGGGGAAGGATTTGAACCTTCGACCTTTGGGTTATGAGAACTACCGAAAAGACGCCTTAAACACAAAAGAAGCGACAAAACGCGACTCGATCAGATGTTCGAGTCGGCGATTTTCGCTTCCTGTAGGCGCTAGATAGCCCGACTTTCGCTCCACCCAACCCTGAACCGGGTTTCGGCGGCCGTCGCGTGACTCACTCAGGTGAGCTGAATGCCATTCGGGCGATTCCGGTCGTACTCTCTCGTACTGTCTCGTCACGACCACCCGTGCAAACATGAAAGTACGACCTACGAGACGGACCAGTTTGGTACGAGTTAGGTCAAGAGCTCCCCGTGAACCTCGGATGAATCTTCAGGTCTGGCGGAATGGGCTTGGTCGGCCGGGCAGCTTCGAGGAATCGCCGCCTGGCGGGAGCTTCGCATGGCCCCTGACCGACGACGGGGTTAAGTTACAGCAGGCGTTGGACGACCGGCTCAAACCGCCGAAGCATCCGCCTGGAGTTGCAGCCATCTCACGAAATCCTGGCGGCGAAGGAGGCCGACCAGATCACCGCCATCGACGACCGGAACCTGGCGCACATCGAGGCGCGTGATTTCCCGCAGAGCGGTGGCGGCATCCTCCTGCGGCGGCATCACCTTCAAGCGCTCGACCGGGGTCATGATCTCTCGAACCGGCGTGCTGTCCCAGCGGTCGCGCGGGAGCTTGCGTACGTCCTCTAGGCAGACGAGACCCGCGAGCCGCCCGCTCTCGAGGACGGGGAAGGCCCGCTCGTCGGTGCCGATCAGCCAGTCGTGCACCAGCTGGCCGACGGTGATGTCGGTGGGAACCGTCGGCATCTCGCGGCGCATCAAGCGCGAGATCGGCACGCCCTCAAGCAGATCGGAGACGACGAGCTGCCTGTAACTCGAGACCGCCGCATTGTGCAGGAACCATCCGATCATGGCGATCCAGAGGCCTCCGATGAAGCCGCTTCCGAAGAACGGCACGCGCGCGCCGAAGACCATCGCCACTCCCGCGAAGATGAACAACCAGGCGATGAGGCTCCCGATCTGCGAAGCCCAACGGGTTGCGCGTCGAAGATTCTTTGTCGCACCCCAGAGCAGGGAACGGAGAACGCGCCCTCCGTCCAGCGGGAAGGCGGGGACCAGATTGAAGAGGCCCACGAGAATGTTGACGGGACCCAGCCAGAACAGAAGAGTCGACAAAGGGCTCAGGTGAGCCAGCGCCTTGACGGGATCGCTGAGCGCGAGCTGAACCCCTGCCGGGGCCCTGCTCCCGAGAGTGAGAAAAAGGAATCCCAGAAACACGCTCGTCAAAGGGCCGACGATCGCCATGACAAATTCCGTGCCGGGCGATGCGGGCTCTCGCTCGAGATTCGAGACGCCGCCGAAGAGAAACAGCGTGATCCTGTGCACGGGCAGGCCGCGTGCGCGGGCGACCAGAGAATGGGCCAGCTCGTGTGCCAGCACGGACGCGAAGAACAGAACCGAGGCGGCCAGAGCGGTCGCCACGTCGAGGGCGAAGCGCCATTCCGGATGCCACTGAGAGAACTGGGCCGCGAGATTCCAGGTCACGAGGACGAAGATGAAGAACCAGCTCGCGTCGATCTCGATCTCGATTCCGAAGAGCTTCCCGAGTCGAGCGCCGTGCCGAAAGGTCGCTCGCACCCCCCTTCCGGGCGCAGAGAGCTTCGAATCCGTCACATCTTCTTGAGACATTACGCATCCTTCGCGAAGATCGCCGAGGACCTCCGGCCCTCGAGTCGCTGATTGTCGACGGAGTGCTCTCTCGCTACGATCTCCTCGGCGTTTGCAACAGCGAACGAGTGGAAATCAGGTCCGGGACCGTATCGCCTGGTGCCGGGATGTCTCGTGCCCGCGATGGCAAGGCGGCTCCTTACCGCGTGTCAGGCGCGCGGAACGGATTCTTCGGATACCGGCGCGTGTCGTAGACGGCGTCCTCGGGCGAGCTACCGTCCCACGCGTCCTTGTTGGCGGAGGCTGGCCGCGGCTGCCCGTCCACGTAGGCAGCGATCTCCTGGACGTCCTGGTCTGTGATGTCCCCGGGCTTGTCGAGGGGCATGGCGTGCCGGGCGAAGCCGGCGAGCGTGTAGACGCGAGCGAGGCCCGAGACGTCGTTGTAGGAGCGAGGTCCCCAGAGAGGCGGGACAGACTCGTAGGGCAACGGCGGCCGTTTCTCGCTGTATCCCTGCCCATCGCGGCCGTGGCAACCGGAGCAGTATTGAACGTACTTCTGGCGACCGCGGACCGCATCGAGCTGCCCGATCGGGACAATGTTCTGCGCGGCGATCGTTTTCGCCGTGAGCCATGCCGGCGGCTGCCCGGGGGGCAGACCTTCGCCGAGCCACGCGATGTAGGCGGCCAGGGCCGCGATCTCCTTCCTTCCCGGAGCGGGCGCCTGAGCATTGAGGCTCTGCGTGAGGCAGCGCACGATACGGTCCTCGAGCGTGAACGAGCGGCCGTCCGGGCCTTTCCACGGATAGCGTCGCGAGCTGCCGACGAGAGCCAGGCCTCCAACCTGCTTTCCCCCGTCGAGGTGGCAGTTCGTGCAGGCGAGCGCGTTTCCGCCGAGCGGCTGCGAGAAGGCTTGCGTGCGCAGGAAGATCTCCGAGCCGAGCTGCACGGCGGCGCGCGCCGCCGGCGAGATCGAGGGAGCCGCGGCCTCCTTGCCTCCGGCCGGGGCCGAGGCCTTCTCCCTGGAGCACGCGACGATGGCGAAGGAGAACGGCAGCAGGGCGAGTGCGACCCGATACCGCTGCGGCAGATTCATGGGAAGCCTCCGGACAGTCCCGGAATCCTATATGAGGGTCGGGCCCGGCTCGCGCCGACGACTGCCTCTTGGATGATGCAAACGGATCTCGGCAAACGACAGGAAACGGGGTCTGATGATGCCGTCGAAGGGAGAACCACTATGAAAGCCGTACCGATCCGGAAAGAACGTCTGTTTCCCACGAAGAATGACATCCCGGAATCTGCCCGTTCGGGGCTCGTCGCACTGCTGAACCGGCGCCTGGCTGACGCCATCGACCTTCAGACCCAGACAAAAACCGCACACTGGAACGTCAAGGGGGTGGGCTTCATCGCGCTCCACAAGCTCTTCGACGAGATCAACGAATCGGTCGAGGAGTACGTGGACGAGATCGCGGAGCGCGCCGTCCAGCTCGGGGGCGTGGCCGAAGGCACGCTGCGGATCGCCGCGAAACGGTCGGAGCTGAAAGAATACCCGCTAGAGATCGCGGAGGATCAGGGTCACCTCCAGGCGCTCTCGTCCGCGCTGGCCGCGTTCGGCACCCGGGTGCGCACCGCTATCGAAGAGGCCGTCGCGCTCGGCGACGCCGGTACGGCCGACCTCTTCACGGAGATCTCCCGAGGCATGGACAAGTGGCTGTGGTTCGTCGAGGCGCATCTCCAGGCGGAAGCAACGTAGACATGAGGAAAGTCCTCGAATCGCTCTGAGGTGCTCTGCAATTCGGGGTTTCATCTGGCGCTGGGCCCGGCGCTGCATCGCTTGCGCATGGGGTGGCAGCGGCGCGACCCGCTCCCGCTCAGGCCAGCGCCGGGTGCGCCTGCGCACTTTGGAGGGGCACCCAACGTCATGACCGCAAAGGCCGGGGGATCCCGGCCTCATCTCCCGCGCCAAGGATTTGGTGGCTGGGAGGCGGCACGCGCCCTCCAATCGCCCGACCATCGGGCTCTCCTACTTTGCTCGGGCGCGAACAACGGCGCGGAACGCGCGACGCCCCTCCTCGTCGGGGATGTTGTCGGCGAGCGCGGCGCCGAGCGCGACCAGGCTGGCAACGGACTTTGCGGCCCTCTTGACGAGCACGCGCGCGAGCGGACCGATATGTTTGGCGAGCTCGACTTCGACGAAGTGCAGATCCTCCTCGCGAAAAGTCGGAGCCGCCGTGGGCATCGGCGGGGGCGTCGAGGGAGGCGGCGTCCCGGGCGGCGCCTCCGGGTGCGGGAAGGCGGAACTCAGGCCGCCGGGGGACGCTGACGGAGCGGGCGTCCTCGGAAGGCTTCCCTCTCGGTCGGAGCTCACCAAGGTCGCGATGCCGCTCGCGGCGGGTTCGTCCGGCTCCGGCACTTCGCCGATCTGGAGGCGATAGAGGTCCCGGTCGAGCTCGTAGACGTTCGAGTAGCGCTCCTCGCGCTCTTTGGCCATCATCTTACGCAGCACCCGGCAGACCCCCTCGGAGAGGCCCGGCTCGTACATTCGCGGGTCGGGCAGCGGTTGCGTCAGGTGCATGGACATCACCAGCGCGCCAGTTCCCTTATACGGTACGTGCCTCGTGAGCAGCTGGAAAAAGGTCGCGCCGAGCGAGTAGATGTCCGCGCGCGCGTCGATGTCCTTCACGCCTCGGATCTGCTCGGGCGAGATGTACGCCGGGGTTCCTACGGCCTGCCCCGTCTGGGTCAGGCTTTGCTCCTCACCCATGTGTTTGGCGATGCCCAGGTCCACGATCTTCAGCTTGTCTAACCTGGTGGTGAGCATGAGGTTGTCCGGCTTGATGTCGCGGTGGACGATCCCTTCCGCGTGCGCCACCGCGAGCGCGGCCACGACGTGGCGGATTAGCAGAATCGCTTCGCTCTCGCGGAAGCGGTAGCGTTTCAGGAGCGCGCGCAGCGACTGACCGTCCACATACTCCATCGCGAGGTAGTAGGTACCGTCCACGCATCCGAAGTCGTAGATCTGGACGATGTTCGGATGGTTCAGACGCGCAGCCGCGCGCGCCTCCGTCAAGAACCGCTGCACGAACTCCTGGTCCGCCGAGAACTGCGGCGCGAGTGTCTTCAACGCGACGATGCGCTCGAGCGTAACGTTCTTCGCGCGATAGACCTTTCCCATGCCCCCGGAGCCGAGTTCCTCGAGGACCTCGTAAGCGCCGAACCGCCGCCCCGCGAGGCTTTGTTCTGTCAAACGCTGGCGGCCCTCGACACCTTTACTCCTCTTCGAGCATCTTGAGCGCCTTCACGAGGCTGATGCGCATGCGATTGAAGGACCCTGCCAGCGCCGCCACCTCGTCCCGGCTGCGGAGTCGGACCTCCGGGACCTCGAGGTTGCCCGTCGAAACCTCGTCGGCCATTTGCGAGAGCCGGCGGATGGGGCGGATGGTCGTGAACCACAACATCATGTTCAAGAGCACGAGGATGAACGCGAAGACTCCCACGAGCGCGACGAGCATCGCCCGATGCGCCTGGAGCGCCATTTGGAGGGGCACCGCCATCGGCACGGACACGATCTGTGCGCCGACGATCTCGTTCAACTTCCAGCCGTAGCCACCGGATGTACCGTACCTCTTCACGACGGAGGCGGGAGTCATCTCGGGCGTGGTGTGGCAAGAAAGACAGCCCGGGTCGATGATCGTGATCGGTCGGGCCAGGTAGAGCGCGCGCCCGAGCGGCGCATCCCGCTCACCGATGATTTCCGTCAGCTTCGTGTCCGAGCGGAATGCGTTGACCACGTCCGCCTCCCAGTCCACCGTGCGGTCGCGAGGGTTGGTCGGGTTGAGCGTCGCCTCCTTGTACATGTACTCGGGATGCGTTTCCCGCAACATGTTGAAGATTTCCGTTGCGGAATAGGCCGGGACCGTTTGCGGCAGAAACTCCTCGGCCAGGCGCGCGGCAAGCAGCGGCTTGATCTGCTTGTTGGTGTAGCCACGCGTCGCCAGGGCGGTTTGCATCATCAGACGCGCCTGCTGGACGACCTGCGTGCGGGCGTTCTTCTGAAGGAGGTCCTGGGTGATCAGATGCGCCGGCACGAGCGCGATTCCGAAACACAGGATCAGGATCAGGTTGAACTTGACGAGGAGCGACATGACTCCCTCTCCGTTTCGGAAGCGGGATTCTATCCCGGGGAGAGACGGCTCACATCAGATCGACCCGCCCGGCCCCCGCCATGCTCGAGCGGTCATCGCGTCGATGACGGGGGCGCACCGGAGCCGCGGAGTCGTTCACTCCCGACTTTCGCACGACCTGCCAAGACCCGGGCGTCCCGCGCTCGGGCGTCCGATCGGAAAGACCAGACGGCATGCAAGTCGCGGCATGAGCATGAATGAGTCCCTTCCAACCACAATTGGCGACGGCGATTCCGACGCACTTCGGCAAGGCAGGGAGTCCTCGGGGACGCGAGCCGTGTGCCACGTTAGCAGTGCAGATCACTCGACGCACTTACCGGCTTCGAATCTCTCCCCGTCAGCAACCGAGAAATAGAAAGGCCGGGAGAACACTCTCGGCCGTCAAGAATGTTGGTTGCGGGGGAAGGATTTGAACCTTCGACCTTTGGGTTATGAGGGCGAGTCAATCGTCTACAGGAAACGAAAAGAGCCGACAGGCAACGACTTCCGAGGGCTGTCGAGTCGGCTGGAGTAGGCCTGAGTCGGCTGCAAAGCGCCCGACTTTCGCTCGACCTTCAGGACCGCTTCCGCTGCGCTTAGCCCGGAGTCTGCTTCCGGGTTTCCTTCGGACCCCAGATCCGAAGGGTAGGAAGGCGTGTCGCACCGTCCTCCTCCGACAGGAGTATGATCCGGTCGACGTGAGAACCCGGCGGAGCAGCGCTGGCGCTTGGGCGAAAGGCGCCCTGCTTGTTGCCATTGCGCTCGTGCCGCTCACCTGGACGGTTCATTGGCACTCCGCCTCCCAGGACGAGGTGCGCGGTCCTTGCGACCTGTGCGCCCTCGCCTGTCACGCTTCCGCTTTTTCGCTCGTGACCATAACGAGCCCGAAACCCGCGCCGCCCACGACCTTCCTCGAGACCATCCCGGTCTCCTGTCCTGAAAAGAACGCTCATCCCGTTCCCGTCGGGCGAGCTCCGCCCGCCGCCTGACGAGCCGCCCCCGAACCGTCTCGCCGCAAGCCTTTCGGCGGCGACAGCGCGTTTGGGACTTGTGGACCGACGGGTGTGTTATCGCGCCCGCCCCAACCCATTTCAGGTGTTCGGATGCGAGACCGGGTCCCGAAATCGATCGCCGACCCCTATCGAGGAGTCGTTCTCCTCCTCGCCGGTGTCACTCTGGCCGGATCGGCGGCTGCGGCCTACGGGAGGGGCGCGCTCCGCCAGCCGCAGCTTCTCGCAGTCGCCCTGCTCCTCGGCGTTGCGTTCTTCGTCCTGGTGGGGGTGGCCGTGGCCGCTCACTCCCGGTCCCGGAGTTCACCCCCCGTAAACGGGCCGGGAGCCGACAAGGCAGAGGGCGGCCTGCGCCCCGACGCACCCGCGAAAGCGCCGGCGGCCGCGCCCGATCCCGAAGCGAGCGAGGCGTTCGCGGCGGACGATGCTCCTGCGCCGCAGCGCCGCCTGAGCCCTCGGGACGCCGTGAGCTCGAGGCGATTCAGGATGATCGCCCGCCGGATCCGCGAGCTCGGAGCGGTCGAGGCCATCCGTTGGATGGCCGGGCTCGCCGGAACCGTCGGAGTTATCCCACTCGCCTTCAACGCGCCGCTCGCTTCGCTTCCGGTGTCGATCGCGGGGCTGGTCGGCGCGCTGTGCTTGGCCGCGGCGGCGGTGGCGGCGATCGCGGCCCGCTACTTCGCGTCGCTTTCGGAGTCGGCGCTTCCGGAGGCCGTCGGCCTCGCCCGCGCCGCTCGGCTCGTCGCGTGGGGACTGGTCCTGGCCGCGCTCGCAACGCTGCTTGTGTATTTCGCGCAGGAGACGGCCGCACGCCTGGTGCACTTCGCGATCCTCGGGCTGGTCGCCTCGATTTCATGGAGCCTCTTGAGGGTTCGGCCGAGGGCGGAGCGAGCCGCGCCCGAGTTTCCCCTCGGCTCCCCGATTCTTTCCGCCCTGGGCAGCCGGGCCAACCCGATCGGCAGCCTTCTCGACAGTGCCGAGCGTCAGCTCGGGATCGATCTGCGCTCGACCTGGGCCCTTTCGGTCGTTCGGCGCAGCGTCGAGCCGCTCCTCGCCGGACTCCTCGTTCTAGGCTGGCTCTCCACTTCGCTCACCGTGGTTCACCTGGGGGAACAGGGACTGGTCGAGCGCCTCGGCGTGCCGATCGTGGGTCCACCTCTGGAGCCCGGCCTGCACGGCCACTGGCCCTGGCCCGTCGACCGCGTCTTCCGCCTGCCGGTTCGAAGGATTCAGGCGCTCCCCATCGGCCACGAGGGGGTCGAGCCGTCGAGCGGCCCCGAAGACGTCCTCTGGGCACGCCAGCACGCCGAAAACGAATACACGTTGCTGCTCGGTAACGGCCGCGACCTGATCACGATCGACGCCGTCGTGCAGTTCCGCGTCCGCGACCCGCGCGCCTGGCGCTACAGCTTCCGGAACCCGACCGACGCCCTTCGCGCCGTCGCCTACCGGGCAGTCATGCGCGCCACCGTGAACCGAACCCTCGACGAGGCCCTGTCGGAGAACGTGTCGCTGTTGACCGGCCGCATGCTCGCTGCGGTCCAGCGGGACGCCGACGACCTGGGACTCGGAGTCGAGGTCGTGGCCTTCACCGTCGGCGGAATGCATCCCCCGGTCACGGTGGCGGCCGAGTATCAGTCCGTCTCCTCCGCCGAGCTCGGCAAGGTCACGGCCGAGGTCAATGCCGAGGCCTACCGAAACCGTACCGTGCCGGCCGCGCAGGCCGAGGTCGTCCAGCGCCTCGATACCGCCCAAGCGGATGCCGCCCAGCTGCGCGCTCGCGCGGCGGGCGAGGCCTGGAGTTTCCGGACTCTCGAATCTCAATTTCGAGCCGACCCGCGGGAATTCGCGTTCCGGCGGCGTCTGGAAACGCTCGAGCAGGGCCTCGCGAATCGACGTCTCATCGTCCTCGACACCCGCATTCCGAGGGATGGAGGTGAACTGTGGCTGATGCCGTGAAAGTGCAGCGCCGGCTGCGAGCGATCGCCGGAGCCCTGGCATTGGCGGGCCTCGTGTTCTACGCGACGGCCATCGTGGTTCGCGAGGGACAGGCCGCCCTGGTGACACGGTTGGGGCGGCCGCTGCGAGCTGCCACCACGCCCGGCCTGCACTGGAAGCTTCCCTGGCCCGTGGACCGCGAGATCCTTCTCGACATGCGGCGGCGTGTCTACGAGACCGGTCACACGGAGATGCTGACGCGCGACAAGAAGAACATCATCGTCCGCGCCTTCGTGATCTGGCGCATCGGCGACCCTCTGGCCTTCGTGCAGGCCATCGGCGAGGAGAGCGGCGCCGAAGGCAAGCTCGACGGTCTCCTGACGAACGCCGCGATCGGAACACTGGGAGGCCACGCCCTGTCGGCGCTCGTCTCGACCGACCCCGCCGACCTGCGGGTGGACGAGATCGAGGCGGAGCTGCTGGCCGCGACCGCCCCACTGGCCCTGCGCACGTACGGCGTGGCGATCGAGCAGATCCGCGTCGAGCGCATCGCGCTGCCGGAGGTCAACGTCACCGCGGTTTTCGAACAGATGCGCGCTGAGCGCCGGCAATTCGCCGCGAAATTCGCCGCGGAGGGCGAGCGCGAAGCAAGCCGCGTGCGCTCGGAGGCGGACCTGGAGGCGGCTCGTATCCGCGCCCGCGGCACCGAGGAGGAGGCGCGAATCCGGGGCGAGGCTGCCGCGCAGGTGGCGAAGACGTACGCGGACGCGCACCGGATCGACCCCGAGCTCTTCCGTTTCACGCGCTCGCTCGCGTCGCTCGACAAGCTCGTCACGGGAAGTACCTCGCTCATCCTGCGAACGGATGCCGAGCCGTTCTCCCTCCTCCAGGGAAAGGGGCCGACGAACGCCGGCCGCGCGAGGGCATCGGAGTGAGGCGCTCGGCTCGTTTTTCCGAGGCCCGGAAGCTCGGCGCGCCGATCGCTCGCTCCCTGGAAAGGGTCTGGGAGCGGATGCACTGGTGGGTCATCGCGATGGCCGCTCTCTATGCCGTGTCGGGAATCACCGTCATCCGGCCGGACGAGGTGGCGGTCGTTCTGCGCTGGGGAAGGCTCATCGGAGCGTCGCCGGCGCTTCGGGAGCACGGCCCGGGACTCTTGTTCGCATTTCCAAAGCCCATCGACGAGGTCGTGCGCGTCAAGGTCAAGCGCGTTTTCGAGGTCGCCGTGAAGACGCTCGCAC